>OCTW013374555.1_pt1 | contig 96465 bp, 81 predicted proteins | sample 1539671 | NCBI WGS metagenome assembly OCTW01 (sample SAMN02144230, study PRJEB22623) | gut metagenome | biome: sheep rumen | host: Ovis aries | place: New Zealand | reverse complement strand
ACACATGAAGGAGGGTGAATACAAAGACTATTATGAACGCAAAACCAAGGAGGGAAAACACGTTATGTGCGTGCTGAACGTTATCCGGGCAAAGCTCGTTCACCGAATGTTCTCCGTCATCAAACGAGATACAGAATACACAAAGGAATATAAACCAGCTTGTTAAGCAGCTATGATAAACTTCTCAGGGGTAGCCGCGCGGCCAGGGGCGGGACGCCCTTATGAACGCAATAAATATCCACAAAACACACCGTTGAATCGAAGTGATGAGCTATATCTCAACTTCTTTCCGAATCATTTGGAAAAACCATAAGAATAGATATTAATTTTAAATAAGAAGGAAAAGGTGTTGAATATACAATGTAGTCAGTACATCTTCTTCGCTCAACGGTTCATACAGGGCCATCCTTCATCTCGAATATCACCGAACTAATCTCAAGCACCATCCAATGTACCACTTGGCATCTAAGTCGCGCAGCAGGGATAATCTCAACACATGGCACCCCGGTTCGGCGCGGCATCATCAACTTCCAACATATACATGAAAATGAAGCCTATTTATCATTATTTACCGAATGTCCTTTTTAATCCCGCCATAACAGATGTGCGTAGACCGCGAAATGAGTCTAATGGGAACACCATAAAAGTAGATAGCGCATCTCTGGTGTATCGCCATAAAGAGGCCATTTTTCTTTTATAAAAAGACTTGACTATATTACTATTATCATTATTGTGGCCAAAATTACCTGTATTAATAATCCTTTTAAGTATTTGTTTAGCACGCCATCTACTGATCACCGTACTATGATATAGCGGCATTGCTTCAGATGACATACCTAAATAAGTAACTAATAGTTCGGCAAAAGCCCTCCATTCTGATACAAGAGCAGCCTTCCGTAATCTGTTTTCTAACAACCGTATATTAATCGTCTCTCTGAATGTCCATAGCAATCTGCACAAATCACAGATTTGTCTTAATCCGATTCCTTCACGGAAGAAATGTTGAAGAATATGACAGAAAATAAAAATAATATCATTATCCGGTGATGGCAAAAAAATAGGTACTCCATTTTCTTCCCACACTCTCATGTTTCCGAAGCTGAATGTGTCTTCCTGCACTTCATCGATAACTGAATCTATCCTCTTCCCTAACTGACTGCGCAAAGAGCCATGAAGTTCGACTTTCCATCCATCGATTATCATAGAAAGATGCTTGGTCTCTGGTATATATTCGTCTATTGAAGTCGCCATTAAAGTTAATAATGCTGCAGCGCTCCTATAATTGTCCTCATTAATAAATAAATCCACATCCCCACAAGATCTCCATAATGGACGCTCATAACACTGAGCTATGCCCTGCCCTTTTACCAATAAAGTAGAAACTCCAGCTTTTTGAAGTATATTAATCAGTTTAACGACAAACTCATTCATTGTCTTGTTCCGTTGCTCAATTTGCAACGTCTGACCCACGAACTGCAACGCCAACTCATGCGGGACATTCACATCTGCGACATATTCTAATCCACACGCAACTAAACCAACTATTGATTGCTCTGTTGCTAATTGAAATATAGCCCCGTAGTCTATAATACCATATTTCTCAATCCGGACTTCTTTTTCCCAAAGCCCGGCCCGCACCAGTTCAAAGAATGCCTGTGTATTATTATCCAATCTCACTTTCGTTTTCATCATATTAGTACCCTGTGGCAGTATCACCCGCCGCAGGGCAAAAGAAGGCACTTATGCCTTAGGCGTATACTTACCCGTGTACAGGTAGTCGCGCAGCTGCTCTTTGGTCATGTGACCGATTCCCAGATAATCCAGGTTGTACTTAGTCTCCTTGTAGAAGCTCTTCTCATGGAACGCGCCACCAATTGTAATCATTGCATCAATGATTGGTGTAGGCACACCAAACTTCACACCCAAGTCGTGATAAATCTTACAACCCACAGGAATATCCTCGGTGATGTAACGGTGGTTAATATTGTTAGGACCGGTGTTACCCTCATCACAAGGCTTGTCAAGCGGGAATACCACATTGTCCTTACCATTCTCATCCAAGCCCATATACTCCTGAGTCAAGATTGAGCGACGGCTGAAAAACATCTCATAATCCCATTTCGGATAGTCAATGCCAATCTCCTTGGCAATAGCCACCTGCTCCTGATAGAACTGATACTGCACACGGCAAATGCTGGGACAAAGGCCATGGGAATACATAGAATAGCTCTCTGGCTCGTTACCATAAACCAGCGACCAGTTTTCCATACTTGAAACACCCAGCAAAGATGCAGGTACGTGGATAACAGGGTTGATGTTGGAGAAACCAATGTCAATCATAGTGTCACCACGGTCTGGACCATTACCTGTATAAACACTGTCCATGCAAGGCAGATACTTACCGCTCTCAATGAAGTCGTCCATATCACTCATAGGCAAGCATGCACCACGGAGCGAGATAGCACGGTACTTGATACCAACGTGATTGGTCCAGAAGCCCTGAATCTTTTCTACTCGAGTTCCGTAAGGAGCACTACCCCAACCACCAATAATCACATCTTTGGTACAACCGGCTTCACGCATAAACTTGCGCAACAGGAAGCTGGCATAGTTGTCAGGATATGTATGAATAACCATACCATCCTCCAACAGAGGAACGAGTTTTCTCAGATAGTCCTCATGAGCCAGAGCGGGAATAGACATTAAGATAAACTTAGCACCTTTTACGGCCTCTGCCATATCATTGGTGTACATGTCAAGATGAGCACGGCCACTACGCTCAAATCCGTAGAGGTTACGCTGAATACCGTCCATCTGGATACCTGTACGATCCATGTAGGCGATAGATTTAGGACTGCGGCTATAAAGCCTTACTTCTCTCTCTGGCTGGCCAAGCTTACAGTCAGCAGCCAGCGTCATACCTACTGCACCAGCACCTAATACGGCAATAGGGCAATCTTTCAAATAACTCAGATCTCTTTTCATATCAATAGGAATTTGAGAATTAAAAAATAATTATATTATTGTCTCTTTTCTTTCATCTTCATTTTGAAATCCTTGATTCCGCTCCACAAGAAGGCAAACCAAGGCAACGGATCATCCCAAAAGAACATCTGTTCCTTCACAGGCTTATACCCCAGTTGAAACGACAAGCGGCGGAAACGGTCTTTTGAGGACAGGAACCAGAGTACATCGGTCTGTCCAATTCGACTGGCTGCCTTGGGCTTGGTCACTTCCATCGGTGTCACCTCCATTCCAAAGGCATCTTCCAAAATCTGCTGGGCATGGTTGACACCAGCAAAGAAACCTAAGGCTATGCCGTGTACGGGACGCGGATTGATTTCAATCACCTTTGCCACATTGTCACGGCAATCCAGCATCAGGTCAACACCCATCTCTCCTTGCAGGTTCATCAGTTTAACCAACTTATTGCAGTTCTCCGTGATGTCCGGGCGCACCATAATACCATTCAACGTACTGGTACCGCCTTCCTCAGGATAGATATGTTCACAGATATACAGATATGAACTCTTTATCTCTCCCTTACGGTCAATCATCACATTACCGCCCATCAGACGACTTCCGGCTGGTATATACTCCTGAATCACATAGTCCTTAAGATTAACACCCTTCTCTTGCACATACTGTCGCATCTCGTCAGCAGAGTGGAACAGGTGGAACCCTCTTGCACCATACATGCTGTGAGGTTTGATAATCACGGGGAATTGTATCTTCATGTCAATATCCTCCAACTTCTCTACGCCAAAGAATGTCTGCGGACAAGGAATTCCGTTCTCCATACACACCCGCATCACCTCTTCTTTATTGTTTGCCAAGTCAAACTTGTCACGGTCATTGGCATAGATGATGGCATACTTTGACAACTCCTCTTTATGGTGCGACAGCACACGGGCAGAGAAGTCAAATGGCGCAAACACCATATCGTATTGGCCTTTTTGTACCAACTCTACAATATACTTCTCTGATTCCTCTTGATTATGCAGGTCGCACACACCGAGAATCTTGTGATCGGGCAACCGAGAGGCATAGCCACAATCCAACTTCGAGCCGCAAAGCACCGTCACCTCACAGCCTTGTTCCTTAAATCCTCTCAAAAACGGAAGCACCTGTTTACAGTACCCTTCCAACACCAGCACATGTTTACCACTGAATGGTTTATTCTTCTTTGTCATCTTTATATTGATATACTATTTACAACCTTTACAATTCTCTCCCTTTCCTTCTGACTCAAATCATAATAATAAGGAAGATTCAGGATCCTTTTCGCCATGGAATGCTCGTGCTCGAACATATCAGGACAGCCCAAACTGCAATGGCTGAAGTCCATATCCACACCCTGCCTTACGCACTCCTGGTAAAATCTGTCTCTTTGTTCCGCCAATATGGCATACCTGCAACAAACAGCATTCTCACAAACAGCCGGTTTCACTAGCAGAGGATTGGTAATATGCTCATCATAGTACCGATACAGCTCTTGTCTGCGCTGAAACAATTTATCCAAATTCTTTAACTGCTTAGCCAGAATATAAGCTTGCCATTCTGAGAACCGATAGGAATAGAGTGCCGTCTTCTGATCAGCTGGTTTCTCATGCTCAGTCTTTTGGAACTTACCTTTCGACTGTATAGTCAGATAGTGGAACAACCTGTAGAAGGCTGGATTCTTTGTTGCCACGAATGCAGCCCCACGTATCAACCCCTTTATTTTAAACTTCAGATCCGGTTTATGCCAATCAGTCTCATCCTCAATACGTCTAAGCATTTCTGAGTCTTTTCCTATGAGCACACCACCAAAGGGTGGTATATTGATAAGTTTGGAAGCGTTGAAACTCACTACGGCATAATCTCCAAATGTTCCGGTCTTCTTACCGTACACCATCGTACCCATCGATGTGGCACAATCCTCTATCAGGACCGCCCCCACCTCTTTACATTTCGCTGCTATTGCCTCAATATTGCAAGGCAAACCGTATTGGTGAGTCGCCAACACGATACTGTCGGAATCTATGCACTCCTGATAGCCGGAATTAAAAGAGCCCTCTTCTGTCTTGCTATATACAATTTCCTTTCCCGACAACAAAACCGCCTCGTTGACGGCAATGCAAGTATAAGCAGGTATCACCACCTTCTTTTGCGGAAGCCTGATAAGCAATTCATATATACCGTCTCGGGCAGAAGGTACCAGCAAGGCTTTCTCTCCGTCAAAGAATGATGAAAGGATGGTTTTGCATTCTCTTTTATGTCTGTCCTTTCGCTCTGAGATGAACAGGCTACACATCAACTCTGCAAAACGGTAATTTACCCGTACCCGGGGTATTAATCCCAAAGACATATCATCGCTTTTATATATCTCGGAAGAGGTCATCGACAAGACCATTTACAGAATACTTATATAATATCTCTTCTGCAACTTGGATGAACGGCGAATTTAGAAAATCTTTTGGAACTTCCGGATTTTCAGCATTTACCACCAGAATATTATTCGGGTCATAGAAATCATAAGACTTGACTGCCTCATTTGTCGTAATATATTTTCTCCTTGCAGCCATACATTCATATGCACGAGTTGACAGGCTTCGCTGACCAGAGTAATTAACATCTAATACTGCCTTTGCATATTTAAGTATCCCCAAATAATCAGGAATTGAAATAGGAGTAAAAGTAACTTCTTTTAGTTTAGCTGAAGGATGATGAACCAACCGATTCCGAATGAATACCAAGAAACTGGGCATAAAGAAATAGGGTGTAAGTTTAATGCCAAATTCACTTAACTTTTTCCGAAAGTTGTCAACAACGGCATAGCGATTACAGTCCCTGTATAGACTACCCATAAAAATAACATCTGACGAGGTATCTCCTATATCTGGCAGTTCAGCATACTGAGGAATAAAAAAAGTGGGTCTGAACACCAATTTTTTTTCAGACGCACAGTCATCGGGATCAAATGACATCGCTTTATCAACAGACGAGATGATAGACCGCTTATTCAAGCAGGTCAACATGTCCCATAAATAAAGTATTATCTTTACACTGGGATTAACCCTCCTTAACAAATCTATCACCTCAGGTGTAAAAGCTTCTCCTCGACAAATTAAAATAAAATCAAATTTCAAGTCACTCGTTTCTTTGACAACTCGCCTTATATAATTCTCAAACAAGCCAGGCAGTTTATCCTTTAGTAGTCTAATCGCTAATTTAGAAATTACACTTTGAGATGGTCTTTCGTCATAACTTACAACTAACGCACCTCTTCTCTCTAATTCATTTTTTATAGCAATCCCGTAGTGTTTGGTTGCTCCGTAAGGAGAGAACAATAGGACCTTTTTTCCTTTCAAATCAACCATTTCTTACAAATTATAGTGGGGGTATAATTCCTTATGCTTATAAATCCATTCTGCCATTTCAGCCACCATCTGCTCATAGTCAGGGATATGGTAGTTGAAATTCCAGTTGGTGCGCTTTAGACTCTTGTCTGCATTCACGCCCTCTACAGGATTAATCTGAACACGTCCGCCACGGAGATACTTATTGAACAACTTCAGCAACTCATATTTGGAGATGTCGGTATCAGGCACGGCATTCACAAGTCCGTGAGCACGTTCCTTGGCAGCAGCCTCCATAGTCTTTGCCAACTGATAGGTACACTGACCTGTCCACATAGCCTTGGTGTAGCCGTTCACTACAGGATGCTCCCCTGTAGTGTTGTTCATAAACCAATTCAGCAGTCCAATACCCTTGGGATTGATGTCTGCACCCACGATGCTATTGCGCAGCGAAAGGTTCTTCTCATCATCCAGTTCGCCAAGGGCCTTGCTGCGGTCATAGAAAGTCTCACCGTCACGAAGATCATGTTCGGTGTAAGAGCCTTTCTTCCCTGAGAACACACAGTCGGTGGTCATGTGGATTACCTGGGTATCGGTTCCCTCGGTGGACTTGGCCAGGAAATGCGGAAAATAACTATTCAAAAAAGCAGCTAGAGCATGATTATTCTCTGCAAACTGGTTTAGCACACCAATGCAGTTGATGACGGTATCGTAATTCCCTTCCTTGATTACTTTTGCTATAGTTTCAGTATCAAAAGCATTGCCAGCAAAACTCTTGATGAGTTTGGATTCATGAAGGTCAAAGCCATATACCTCATGACCTTGCTCCTTCAGATATAAGCTGATGGTATGACCGGCCATACCATTGCAGCCACAAATAAAGAATTTCATTTTGCAATTGTTTTATTATTCTGAACGTATTTCTTTTGCATGAGCACGTGGCTGTAAGCCAAGGTCTTCACGAATGAAGGTAAGCTTCAGCAACAACCCCTTCATCTCCTCAACCGTAAGTCTGCGAGTATTGTGACTGTGATACTCCTCCATTTTATCAATCTCAGGATTACCACCTTCAACTTTGTCATAGTTCAGGTCACGAGCATCACAAGGTATACGATAATACTCACCCATATCAATAGCACGTGCCATTTCCTCACGAGTTACTAAGGTTTCATATAGTTTCTCACCATGACGGGTACCAATCACCTTGACCTCAGTTTCTCCATATTTAGGATTAACCTTGGCATACGTCTGCTTTAAAGCCTCCGCAAGCACATCAAGTGTGGCAGCAGGTGCTTTTTGTACAAACAGATCACCGTTCTGACCATGCTCAAATGCATAGATCACCAAATCTACGGCATCGTTGAGGGTCATCATAAAGCGAGTCATCTGAGGATCAGTAATAGTGATAGGCTTACCCTCTTCCATCTGGTCAACCCAGAGAGGGATCACCGAACCACGACTGGCCATTACATTGCCATAACGGGTACAACAGATTGTGGTCTTAGCATTGTCACCTAACTGACGTGCTTTAGCAACTGCCACTTTCTCCATCATAGCTTTGGAAATACCCATTGCATTAATAGGATATGCGGCCTTATCCGTTGATAGAACCACAATAATCTTCACTTCGTGAGCAATAGCAGATTCCAATACGTTGTTGGTACCAATAATGTTGGTTTCAACAGCCTGCATCGGGAAAAACTCACAAGAGGGAACCTGTTTTAGTGCAGCAGCAGAGAAGATGTAATCCACACCACCTCGCATAGCAATATCTATACTCTGACGATTTCGAACGTCACCAATGTAGAATTTTACCTTTTTAGAGGCTTCAGGATATTGCGCCTGAAGATGATGGCGCATATCATCCTGTTTCTTCTCATCACGACTGAAGATACGAATCTCCTTAATATCACTCTCTAAGAAACGTTTAAGCACCATGTTTCCGAACGATCCTGTTCCTCCTGTAATCAGGAGCGTTTTGTCTTTAAATATTGACATATGAAAAATTTTTAATAATTATATCAATCCGGGTTAATACTGAGTAACACCATTATATATAGTTCTCATATAATTATCTGTATAATTAGAATACTTATTGGTCCATAATTCACGAGAAATGTTTCCCTTTATCTTCATATCTTCTTTATCCAACGTATTTATTACAGAAATAATCTCATCCTTCGATTCTCCAGACACATACCCAATCCCCATTTTTTTTATCTTTGATTCTACGATAGTCCCAACAGTGGTAAAAATAGGCTTTCCTAACATCATCGCCTCGTACACTTTATTGGGTGCCGCGTAGATATTATTGGGATTTACGACTGAATACATAGCATATACGATATCCGCATTATACATTATATTTAGGCCATACTCGTATTTAACTTTTCCAAAATATCTAATATGATTATTTACTCTTAAACTATTTAATCTCTTTTCTATTTTCTCATTGCCAAATCCTGCGATAAGTAGATTAATTATTCCTTCCTCTGCGATATCTATTATCTCTGACAAGCACCTCTCTTCGGAAAAGCCGCCTACATATGCGAATGTCACCAAATCGTTATTAAACGCAAGCTCTAAACCATCTTTTACACAAAAACCGTTGTTGAAATACGGGATATTAGGGAGAACACTCAAATCCCCTTCCGGTATTTTAAATGGGATTTGTTCTCTTCTTTCTGGTTCACAGATAATTACATGATTACTATTTTTAACAGAAAACCGCTCCATTACCTTAAAAGCTGCCTTGATATACCACTTTTGGTTATATAGAGTAGCGGAAAACCAATCAAACACATCAAATATAACTCTCGCTTTGTGATTGATAAAGACTTTGTAAACAGCAGCTGGAAATGCGGCATCCAAATCACAACCGTGAAGAGTAACATCTTTTAAGCGCATGGCCCTTAATGTTTTTATAACGAATTGCATCCAGCCGACTCTATCCTTAACCGCCTTTAAGCCGCCAACGTTATACCCCGCTTTTTTTTTATAATATACTACGTTGGCAACTGGAGGAGCATTCCCTTCTCTATCCCAGGCAATACGTTTATTCTCTATTGCTTCACCATCCATAAAACGCACATATTTCATAGCGCGAGGATCTGAGACTATATCATTTGATCTGATTAAAACTATCATAATATTTATATCAAGCCATGTTTTGTTAAAATACCCTTAAGATATTGTACACCATTCTCAAACTTATACTGCTCTAAATATTTTTGGCGTATATCTTTTTTTTCGTCCTTTATCGTCATCAGTTGTCTAACACCAAATGCGAATTCTTCTTTATTCTCATATGAGAATACAAATCCCTGTTTCTGCATTTTTTCATATCCCCTTAGAGATACCTTATGAGTTAATACTGGAAGACCATACTTCAATCCGTCCAAATTCCTCAATTTCAAGCCGCCACCGCAATCAACTGGATTTAAATAATAATCAGCGTTTAGAAGAATAGGTTTCATATCAGGTGGCGATGCCACAAGTTTAATCCCTTCTTTTTGGACAACTTGGGACAACCTCACAGATGGATTGCTACCAGCTATCGTCAGCTGAGCTTCTTTATCTGTTTCTTTTAAAATTGGATAGTATTCTTGGATCCATTTCAAAAGAGAGTCTTCGGTCTGTTTTGAGCCCAAGCCTCCTGTCATCACATACTGATGTCCCCTCGGTCTTGTTGGTAAATCAATGGTTTCCCCTGGGCCATATTCAAACACACCTAGGACTTCCATCTTGGCTTCCTTGGAATAATGCTTTTGTAACAGTTCAACATCTTGCTGCGTGAGCGTGAAATTTAAATCACTATTCCTTACTGCCTGCCCCTCGTAAATCCATGTCCAAAACAAGTTTGGTAACAACGTAAGACGAGAACCGTCACCCATCAAATATTGTATCTGATAGTTAAGGTGTATTGTAATAGTTTTAATTCCTGCTTTATTAAAACGCTTTATTAATCGTGAACTTACCACACTATTGTCGAATACGACCACATCGAACCTATTCTTATCGAAAAATGATTCATCCAACTTATAGCGATGAACTTTCCCTACTACTAGATCAAAAAACTTGCGTATTTTACCACGTTTGTCTATTACTGGTATCAGTTCTAGGCCTTCAGTGTTAATACCTTTAAGATCTTCGCCCTCCTTATAGGGGTATAGGATTGTCATTTTTTCCGATAGCGCAGCGAAGATGTTTGCATTCGTTCTCTCAGCATATACTCCTCCTCCATGCCCTCCAAGATAGGTATATACAATAAATAATGTCTTCATAAGCCTACAGTATTTGTTATTTGCTGTCTTTTCTCATCTCGCCTCTTTATGCATTCCTCGTGTAACAGGTACATGAACACCGTCATCACAAATAAACGGGAACTGAGATAAAAAGACTCTACCAATAATAATAAAACAATCGAAATCGATAATACTAACAACGTCTTGTTCCCTGTTTTATATGGGAATAAAAAAAGATGCCTTAGAAAAAAAACTGCCCCAACAATTCCATGGTAAAACAAAAGAGTTTGCATACCATTTATATAGTCTGTGCTCTCTGTACCAAAATAAACACTACGATCGAATGTAGCATGCACGTCTGCCGGGTTTGACCCCAACAATTTATTCATAGTTGGTAAATCGGCAAAAGCGAAATAACCTCTAAAAATTCGAATAAAACCTGAAGATTGGTATTGTTCATCGCCGGTATATGATAACAATTCACTACTTCGCCCCATAAAATAGCCCAGAAAATCGTTATCTGCATATATAAAAACAATGAGAGCCATGGTTATCAATATAAGAGCAGAAATCTTGGTATGAGCCTTCAAATCAGTAAATAAAAACCAAAGCAACCATATTATGCTCAGAAGCAGTATCCCGACACCAGAACGAATTAATAGCAGTATTACAGAGACTAAAATAGCTTTCCTACGTTCTACTTTCAAGGAAGAAAACAAACTTATTGCAACATACGGTACCAAAAATTGGGCAAAATAAGATGGCTCTAGAAAAAAAGATGAGGATCGACCACCTGTTGCTGTCTCTTCAATTATTCCGGCATAGCTGTCTCCATAAACGGTTGGCAAAAAAGATAATAACCCACTCGGTCTAATACCGAGAATAACAAAAGATGCTTCCTGGACCAAGAAGAAAACTGCACATATCCATACAATAATACTATAGTATTTCCAGAGCAATTCTTTCTCTGCATAGCAGCATGCGAAGCATAAATTAATAGAGAAAAGCAGCAATCTCAAAGGTATTGTCCTTGCCCAAATGAATGACAATAATAATGTAACTACAAAGAATAGTCCATACCCAACAGGCATAGTAATGCGGAACTTCCTAGGATATGATAAACAAATTCCGACACCGAAGGCAAACAACATGATACTTCCAAAATCTAAACTCAATGAGAGTCCGTACCCTGAAAGAATAGGTGATAATGCCAGCACGATATTATATATTTTCTTCATGAAAGAATTCTGTATCAGAACAGTCTGATCGCATCTAATCTTTGATTAATTATTAATCGTTGTGTATTATTAGTCAACATAGGTTTCTGAACTTTACTTGTTTTCTTGCAGTCTTGTCGTAATGTCAACATCTTCACATTAGCTAAACCACTATCTCTTATTTCGATGGCATTATAATGCGCACCACTGAACTCACAATCCTGCACATCAATTATATTAAACGATGCGACCGACTGCACCTGCACCTTTGCTATTGATGGCATGTTTTTTATCCCCTCTAGATGCAAACTCTCAACCGAAAGCCTCGTCATTCCGTCCAATTCAATTAGCGGACTCGTGTAATTTGCCCCCTCAATATTCAACTGTGTAAAACATGCGACTGTGTTTTCAAACCTAATGGCCCCCATCTGTACGTTATCCTTTGTATTGCTCAACCAATCATAGCAGTTTATATAAATATTATCATACGCACTACCACTGTCTCCTTGTGGGAATTCTTTCTTGAGGTCAAAAGCATATCCTGAAGTCTCGTAAATCCGAATGTTCCTAAAATTGCAAGAGACATAGCACTGTTCTTTGTATCCTGTAGGATTGACTCCCTGTTTCTGATCGGCAACATTGATGTATCCAAAGGCAGTATTAGCTTTGCAGATGGTCATATTTTCAAAGAGCGAAAAGATTGCGCGCTGGCATGCAATCGCAACAGCACTACTATTATTCTTACCTTGCCTATTATAGTATGTAAGTCTTAAACCTTTAACATAATGACACTCAAAATGCTTTATAATGGGGACATTATCTCTCATCTGACATATTGTCGAAGTATTACCGTTCCCATACAGAGCAATGGGTGCATCCCAACCAGCCCACAACACTATTGGGCTATTGATATAAAAGGTTCCGTTAGGGATGTGAATGGTCTTAGCGTTCCGCTCTGTAGTATCGCATCTCTTCAATGCTATAATTTCATTGATGAGCACAGCACAATCCACCGTCTTATCGCCACTTTCTGCACCATAGTTTACTATGTTGAAAAAATCTTCGTGTGTGCTTCCACTAAAGTGCATATTTTTGAACGAAGGGTTTTTGATAGATGTACTATTAAACACAATCTCACCATTCTGTATAGATCCACCCTTGAAATCAAGTGTTGAATTGGCCGGTACGATTAGCGTCTTTCCATTCAAGTCAAAATCGTCCTTTATCTCATAATACGTATTCTCTAACGTCATCTGCTTACTTAAAGACACGCACTTTTTCAACACCACGTTGTGTGCGCAAACAAAATGAGCACTAGAAAAGAAGATTATGAAGAGGACGAGCTGCTTTCGAAGTTTTGAATTCATATCCGCTTTACCTTAATTAAAAACCCAACTTATGCAACAATCGCTTTGCCTGGTTTACTGACTTTTTACGCCTCGAATACAAACTTCTCACATCATACGATGCCCCGTCCCTTGGTGAAAGACTCAAAAATTCAACCTGCTTCCCAAAGACTGCTTCCATTTCAGATTCCTCATCTGGAATAATCGGTTCTATTTTAGGATGTTTTCCTTTAATCAACACATCCTCTAACAAGTCAACCACGGTACATGGGGATTCATTGTCTCGAGAAAAAATATTCCGAGTCGTTCTACCATAGATGCCTATAGGAAGATTGTCATGGATATCGATTGCTATTGTAGGTACCCCTTCATTGCTCGGGACCAATATTGAATTTGCAGTTGCGATGGCCACATCGTTCATATCAATCAGGTTTGAGGGCACTGGATACATGTATCCAAGCATATACAGATGCACATTCGATATGTCTTTAAACAGTCCTCTTATTTTTTTTTCAGCATCAACCTTTGGTGCACCTCCAATAACTATCATATTGAACGTCATCTCTGGGTGCATCTGGACAAATTTTTTAACCTCTGAGAAAGTGGGTAGAACGTATGGTTTATCTATTCTTCCTATACTAAGGATATTATAGTCCGCCTTAGGGAATCTATAATCCGATTGTACTGTATGAGTAACAACGTTGGAACAGAACACCCGCATATATTTATGGGTATAGACCGCATACTCTTCCTTATACTTGCAACCAAAATAACGATGAAAACTCTTCACGGATGCATTCAGGATTTCATAACGTTTCATCTTATACTCGAGATATGCCACTTCGTCATCGTTCACCTGGGCAATATTCTCTTCCATATAGTTCAGAATATTTTTTGCTCCAGTACGAGCAGCTATCAATTCACCCCAAATTCCCAAGTTATATAGATGGGATTCCACAACTACTTCATCGTCTTTCGTTATGCCTTCTGTTATTCTATGCACTATTCTATCCTGCTCTCTATTAGGCAAGTAACTAATTCCGTATATGAGATCAGGAATACGATTCTCCTTAAACTGTTCTAAATCATGTAGTAGGAATGAATTCGCCTCATTGCAGAAAAAAACATTCACATCCCATCCATGAGAGGATAAGTATCTGAACTTATTATATGTAAACATCTCCGACCCGCCCATATTGGAGATGCTAGGTGTTAAAAAAATATATTTTTTCATTCATCTAAAAAGCCAAAATGCGGTACTCACCTTATGGCGAACAATTAGTTGAAAAAAGAGTGTACGGAATCTATCACAAGCATCACCTCTTCGTTCGTTAACTCAAAGAACATAGGGAGACGAACCAAGCAGTCAGCAAACCTGTCACAGTTGGGCAGATCTGGAATCTCTCCCTGATGATGCACCTTATAGTACTCGCTCAGATGCAAACTCAGATAGTGGAACACGGCCAGCACCTCGTTTTCTTTCAAATAAGCAATCAGCTTAGTACGTTCCTCCAGGTTGCGGCACACGATGTAGAACATGTGGGCATTGTTGGTGGCATAGTCGGGCATATCCGGCATCGAAAAGCATCCCTTTGCAGCCAGGTCTTTCAAGCCCTCATGGTACATATTCCATATCTCCTTGCGGCGAGCCTGTATGGTATCAAGGCTCTCCAACTGTGCCCACAGGAAAGCACTGTTAATCTCTGATGGCAGGAAGCTGGAACCGGTATCAACCCAACCGTATTTATTTACCATACCACGGAAGAACTCCGCACGGTTGGTTCCCTTCTCCCAGATAATTTCAGCACGGCGGATGAAACGCTCGTCGTTCACACAGAGCAGACCGCCTTCACCACCGGCAGTCACGTTCTTGGTCTCGTGGAAGGAGAAGCATCCGAAGTGTCCGATTCCGCCCAGCGGTTTGCCCTTATAGTAGGAGTCAATAGCCTGTGCTGCATCCTCCACCACAAGGATATTATGACGGTTGGCAATGTCCATAATCTTGTCCATGTCGCAAGCCACTCCGGCATAATGCACAGGTACAATGACCTTGGTCTTGGGGGTAATCAACGCCTCAATCTTGTCAGGGTCAATATTGGGATTATCTTTGCAGCTGTCCGCAAAGATAATTCTTGCGCCCTGACGTACAAAGGCCAGAGCAGACGACACGAAAGTATAGGATGGAACAATCACTTCATCACCGGGCTTCACATCGCAGAGGATGGCCGCCATCTCCAGTGCATCTGTTCCAGAAGTGGTCATAACGGCTTTCTTGAAACCGTATTTCTCCTCGAAGAACTGCTGGCATTTCTTCGTAAACACACCGTTTCCAGACAGCTTGCCAGTATAAACTGCCTGATACATGTAATGAGCTTCCTTGCCAGTAAGGAAGGGTTTGTTAAAAGGTATCATAATACATACAATTATTATTCTGCTTTTCTCAATAGTTTTGCAGGATTCCCTACCCAGATCTCTTTTTCACCAACATTCTTAGTAAGAACAGCCCCCATCCCAATAGTAGCATAATCACCTATGACAAGGCTCTCTCTAATCGTACAATTAAGGCCAAAATGGACTCCTTTCCCTACATGCAGATAAGAACCGACACATGCCTGCGCTGCAATGTGACAATACTCGCCTATTTGATTAGAATGACCAACTGTTGCCCCTACCATTATCAAACTATTACCTCCAATCTTTGTACCTGGAGAAATACAAACACCTGGTAAAATGGCACAACCAGCACCGATTTCTGCTGTAGGTGCAATGTATGCTGAAGGATGAATGAATGTTGCAAGACTATTCTTATTTATACCCAGCGATTCAAATAAATCTATACGTTCCTGCTGACCATCAATTCTAAGAATAGCATTGATAAAGAAATATCCCTCTGATTCAAAACTTTTTGCGTCGCTAACTTTTCCTAAAACAGGAAGCCCCTCCAATATGGTTCCTACAGGTTCTCTATCATTTAAAAGACCGGCACATTGCATATCAGATACTCCAAGCGAGAAAGCATGATTAATCGCTTGACCAATAACTGTGCCATTGCCAACACCACCTAATACTAATACTTTTTTCATTTTTATTGCATTTACAATAATCTATTAAACCTTTCAAAAGTTGCGCTCTCAAGAAGTTCTCTGTCATCCGGATGAGCAATACTAATAATAATCTTAGCCCTCTCCTGCAATGACAGTCCTTCCAAATTCACTGCCCCATACTCTGTTACCACCCACTGTGCATCCGCTCGGGGAGTAACCACACCTGCCCCATCATCCAGAATAGGGACAATCTTGCTCTGACCATTTTTAGCCCTCGACGGGAAAGCCGTAATAGACTTACCTCCTTCCGACATCCTTGCACCCTTCACAAAGTCCAGTTGACCCCCAGTTCCGCTAATTATACGAGTTCCAACAGAATCCGCAGATATCTGTCCGGTCAAATCCATCTGTACGGCAGAATTAATAGCCGCAACTTTCGGGTTACGACAGATAATACGTGGATCATTAACATACCCGATATCCATCATCAGAACACTGCGATTGAAGTCTATGTAATCGTAGAAATCCTTCGTTCCAAGCAAGAATGAAGCGACTACTCTGCCTCTGTCAATCTTCTTGTTAGCGCCAGTCACCACACCCATTTTCATCAACTCCAAAACACCGGCAGAGAACATTTCAGTATGGATGCCTAAATCCTTACGATCTCTGAGGAAGAATGCCAGCGCATCTGGCAATGCACCTATTCCCAGCTGGAGGCAGGCCCCATCATCAATAAGCTCTGAGATATTCTTGCCAATCTGTTTCTCTATATCTGAAGGGATCATTGACAGATGCTCTGGCAAGGGCCGATTATCCTCAACGAAGTAGTCAAAAGTATTGATAGGAATCAGAGCATCACCATACGTATGAGGAACATTTCTATTGACGACCGCGATTTTTATCTTTGCCACCTCCAGCGCCGCTACAGAACAATCCACAGATCCACCAAGAGAGACGTAGCCTCCCATACCTGGCGTCGAGACAGATACCATAGCCACATCGCAACGGACAGCCCCTGTTCGATAGAGCCTCTGCGTTTCCGATAAGTGAACCGGGATATAGTCTGCTATACCGAGATTAACATTCGGGCGCACGGTCGGCCCCACAAAAAAGGCCTGATCAAAGAAAATCCCTTGATACTTTGGGTCAGCATACAGAGCCGGACCCTCTGTATAGGAATGATGGAAATGAATGTCGGTTATCTCTCCTGCGTCAGCACGCCTGCACAGTGCCTCTATCAAAATGAAGGGCACATGTGCGGCGCTGCTGATGTGGATATGGTCGTGAGTTTTTACATGACTCACGGCCTCATCCGCACTGACGTAGTTAATCTGACGCATTCGTTATTCCTGAGGTTTTCTCCATTCAATCATATTGTGCTTGGCAAGGATATTCTTTGCCATGCGCACCATAGGAGGTCCAATGAATTTATTATCCTTGACCGCGACACCGTTACCTTCACGAACGGCTTCTTCTGCCAATTCAACCATCTCTGTCGCCCATGCCACTTCTTCCTCGGAAGGGGAATAGTACTGATGTACAATCGGGAGCTCCTTCGGATTGAGCACCAGCATACCGTCGAAGCCGAGTTTCTTACCAAGAATAACTTCTTTCTCGAGATCTTCAAGGTCGTGAACCTTGATGTGAACCGTGTCAATCGGAATAATACCTGCAAAACGAGCAGCATTCACAATAGCATTTCGAGCGTAGAAAATACTCTGGCCTTCGTCATCATGCTTACCACGAATATCGGTCACGTAGTCTTCACAACCAAACGCTACAGCAACCACGCGGGGGCTTGCGGTGCAAATATCTTTGATGTTTACAATTGCTCCAGCAGTTTCGATGAGAGGAATAATCTTGAAAGTTCCAATCGGAATATGCTTCTCATACTCAATGGCTTCAAGAAGCTTTCCAACAAAATAGATGTCTTCGCCCTTAGTTGACTTAGGATACATAAAACCATGAACGCCCTCAATAGTCAACTGCATCAAGTCTTTCAGCAATTCACCACTTTCCCTGTCATTGATTCTCGGGAAGATCAACTTTCCATTAAGGTCATCCCGCTGGACAAAAGTCTTGATATTGTCCCTTGCCAACTGCTTGTCAAACACAGGTACAGAGTCTTCCACATCAAGCAGAAGGACATCAGCATCACGGCGTACAGAACTGTCTAACAGTTTCTGGTTGTGCGCAGGGACAAACATCAAGCTGCGCATCAGATAATTCTCGTTCATAAATAAATGGGTTAAATATCTCTTTTCTTAACCAGTACGTGACGCCTGAAGGACAGGACATCCACTCCGTTCTGGTTATAAGCTATAGATTCTACATAGATGATTCCTCGGTCGTTCTTGCTCTTGGACTTTCGTTTATCAAGCACCTTTGTACGGACATAGATGGTATCTCCAATGAAAACTGGGTTCAAATGTTTGATGCTTTCGTAGTCCAGGTTAGCAATGGCTTTACCGCTCACGTCGGGAACCGTAATACCTACTGCAAGGGAAAACACCAGAGTTCCAACAACAAGAATTTTTCCGTGCTGATTGTGACTGGCGTAGTCCATATTCGTGTGAACCGGGTGATGGTTCATCGTCATCAGACTAAAGAAGTTGTTATCGCTCTCGAAGATGGTTTTAGAAAGTGAGTGCCTGATCTCGCTACCAACTTCGAATTCTTCAAAGTATAATCCTAATACAGATTGATTCATCTTTCTTAAATTTATAATTGTAACTTTTTGTTTGATTGATAAATCAAATACCCACTCCTGTCCGCACTCTGCTCAATATTGCGCAGAACCGTATCCGTCACCTCAGCACGGACTATCTCGGGATACTTCTCCGCATTCTCAATGATGGGCAGAAGCCGCTCGGTTTCCTTGCAGAGGAAATAGACACCAGAGAACTTATGTTCAGTAATCTTCGGTTCTTCAAACTCACCGAAGGCCACATCGATCACACCCTTCAGGAAGTCATAGCCCGTGGAAAGCTTCACCAAGTCGGAGCCAATGAAATCGCCCCCCATACGGGCACCAATCTCTATCACACGAATATCACCATCCTTAGTTATCTTGAGTTCTGCATGGGATGCGCCATACTGGATGTGGAGAGCAGTCAATGCATTCAGTACAATAGCCTTAACCCTGCTCTTTATATCTTCGGGGAGTGTTGACGGCTGATGATGCTCCAACTCCACAAAGAAGGGAGCCTCGGTGGTCACCTTATCCGTAATCTGGAGCACATAATGCCTGCCCTCGAAGGAAATTGACTCCACACTGATCTCACGACCCTCCACAAACTCCTCAATCACGGCTTTCTGCTGGAACGACTCCTTGCAGGCGCGGGTGATTGCCTCCTGCAAGTCCTCCTGCTTCTCCACCTTCTCCACACCACGGCTGCCAGAACGGTCGGTAGGCTTTACGATAATCGGGAAACGGAAGGCACTGATGGCCATTGGTACCTCACCATCCGTCAGGCAGAATTTGGGTGAGGGTACGCCATTCTCCATGAAGCACTGGCGCATCAGATACTTGTTGGTGGCAGTCTGGGAATACTTGTCGGGATTGCCAATCAGTCCCATCTGCTCCGCCACATAATTGACGGTCAGCACCGCCACATCGGAAGCGATGGTGGTGACGGCATCAATCTTCTCCTCATGGCACACCTTGAGGATGGCATCCTTATCCACGATGGAGATAGGATAAAACTTATCGCACAAGTCCTTGCACACAGCCCCGTCTTCCCAGGCAAAGCAGATGGTATAAAGCCCCATCTCCCCCGCCTTCTCCACCAGCGGCTGCTGAAGGTAACTTGCGCCTATGATTGCTAATTTTTTCATTTATTTGGTAATGTGCAATTTTGATTTTACTATAGCAAACAGTTTCTGTCGCATCAACTTATCCATGAACACAAATGCTGATGCACCTACAGCGCCCATAATAATAATAGCTTGCAGTACCATTATCCAGAAGTTGGTTACTGGCCAGCACTTGTATATCAGTATGCTTATCGACACAGGGCAAATAGAAACCTTAACCATCTGCCAGGTGTTGACTAAGAGATCTTTCCACTGATAATCTGGTATAAACTTGCAGACAATAATGGGTTTGACGACATAACTATAAAGAAGTGTAGAAATCAACGTAAAATACTGAACCCACATGACACTTCCCCCTGCTTTGAGAACGAAATACAGTCCTATGACTCCAAAGACCGTGACTAACACACTGGCATAAGAGTTTTCTTTGAGCCGCCCACTGGCCATCATGGGTGTGTAGAGCATCAAAGCGTATGTTCCAAAAAGATGAGCGCCCAGTATCCATTGGCTGAAGATAACTGCATATTCAGGAACATCTACCAACCACAGATTAAGAATAGGTTCCATCAGCACAATGACTGGAAGGCTAAGCAGGAGCATCAAATCGAAAACATAGATAGATGTCTCTAAGGTCAGCTTTCGCGATTCAGTATATTCTCCTACTGCATAGAGCTTAATAATCTGAGGGTTGATAGCCGTCACGAAATTGCCGCGAAACTGATACAATGCGGCATTTATCTGGTTACCTATCTGCTGTGCAGCGATAATCACAGGGTTGAAAAACATATTCATCACGACCGTAAGGCCTTGGGTACCTAATACCTGAGAAACATTTGCAATCAAGCTCCATGAGGAAAAAGACATCATTTCTTTAAAGATGGGCTTGTCGAAGCGTTTCATCAGATGTGATTCAGCGTAATGGCGTATGCAATAAAAGTGATAAAACATCGCCACGACCAACTGGACCAATGCGACCAGTGATGCATAGAAAATCAGTTTATCCCAAGATGCGATTGAAAGCAAATAGACTATTCCCAATTTTGCTGCCGCCTCAAAAAGCCCGATATAAGCATAGATGCTCATATTCTCATGGGCTATGATGACAGATGTATATGGCACCTGTGTGATAGAAATAACGGTTGTCAGTACCGATATCTCCAGCACCCAAACGGCTGCATCAAGACGTTCAGCAGGTATGACGAGTTTATGCTCTACGAACCAAATACCGCCAGTAAGAAGGATAACCGCCACAATGACAGAAAGGAGTAGATGGGAGTAGAACGCCGTAGAAAAGGTGTTCTTCAATCTCTCCATATTCCCTTTGCCTAATTCGTAAGTAAGGAATCGGGACGTGCCAGTACTTAGCGTTCCATTAAGAAAGCCCAGCATGGCCACTACGCCACCTACCGCTGCGTAAATGCCATAGTCCGTTGCACCTAACTTATCAAGAACCACGCGCTGAGTGAACAGCGACACGGCCAAGACAATTAGCATTCGTATGTATAGGAACAGCGTATTCTTGGCTATCCTTCTTTTATCTGCTTGAGTTTCTTGCATGAATATTAAAGAAATTGATTACGTAACTTAATTGTTTTGAGGAGGCCTTTTCATTGGCCAAATGGCAGGACATTCCCCTGTCAGAGCCAGTCTGATATTTATTTTCTTAACTATAGCAGGATTCCCTGCAATTAAAGTATTCTTTTCACAATATCTTTTATTTATCAACAAAGTGGCTCCAATAATACACCCATCAGGAACGATTGTATTCTTTAGAATAATAGACCTCATAGCAATCCATACTCCGTTTCCGATTGAGACTCTTCCACAAGGGGGGTTACATTCTCTCGATAGTGGATTCATAGTATAGTGAAAATCCGTATCCGTAATATGGACGCCCCAAGATATCAAACAATTATCTCCAATACTGATACTATTCCAGCATGTAATAGTGCTACATGCAGTCATATTAAATCCCCTCCCTAATTCTAGTACTCCATTGGGTTCTACTATCATCCTACTTCCTTGACCAAAACTACAGTATCCTTTTAAGACAATTTTACCTCGTACGGATAATATACTCTTCTCTCCACAGAATTCGCTTACTTTACCAAAGCCAAAACGTAATCTCCCCCCCCCACCATCTCAATTGAACCATTTATCTTTATCAAGTGAACATCATATTATACTAGACATTTCAATTGTAAAGCCTCTTTAATAGGTAACTATTTTAGGCCAACATAAATACACTTAGGAACCGATAAAACATATTCTATTAACGATATTACTTTCATAGCATAAGTGTTTAAACCAAATCAACCGCCTTATCACGAAAAGTATCGGAATCAAACTCCTGCTTCTTCTCATCAATCACCTTCAACAGATACTGACCATACTGATTCTTCAACATGGGTTTTGCCAATTCACGCATTCGTACCTCGCTGATCCAACCTTTACGATAGGCGATACCTTCCAAACATGCTATCTTAAGTCCCTGGCGTTTCTCTATAGTCTCCACGAAACTAGATGCTTCAGAAAGCGAATCATGTGTACCGGTATCTAACCAAGCGAAGCCGCGACCCAAAAGTTGTATCTTCAACTCTCCATCTTTAAGGAACACCTGATTGACAGTCGTGATTTCCAACTCACCACGGGCAGAGGGTTTAATGTGCTTTGCTACATCCACCACCTTGTTAGGGTAGAAATACAGACCAACGACAGCATAGTTGGATTTAGGTTTTGCCGGTTTTTCTTCTATACTAATACAATTACCGTAGTTATCAAATTCAGCAACACCATAACGCTCGGGATCGTTGACCCAATAACCGAATATTGTAGCTTTATTATCTTCTTCTGCTGCCTTAACGGCTGCCTTCAATTTATTTGTAAAATACCCACCATAAAAGATATTGTCGCCCAGTACCAAACAGGCTGAATCATTACCGACAAACTTCTCGCCAATGATAAATGCCTGTGCAAGGCCATCGGGAGAGGGCTGTTCTGCATATTCAAAATGAACTCCGTAGTCAGAGCCATCACCCAAAAGACGTTTAAACCCTGGCAGATCATAAGGTGTACTGATAATCAGTATATCTCTAATACCTGCAAGCATCAGAACACTAATAGGATAATATACCATTGGTTTATCATAAATAGGCAGTAATTGCTTGCTAACACCTTTTGTTATCGGGTAAAGTCTTGTGCCGGAACCACCGGCGAGCACTATTCCTTTCATAAAAAATATGCTTTATGAGTTTAAAAATGAATGAAACATTTCATCCAATGCATCATATACAGTATACATAGGTTTCCAGCCTAATTCTTTAGTAATAAAAGAATTATCACAGCAAACGAAAGGGTTATCTATCGGACGGAATCTTTCTGGATCTACTTCCACATTAATATGAACCGTCGCAAGAGAAATAATATACGCAAGGAGGTCTTGTAAAGAATGAGCTTCACCAGAACCAATGTTAAAAACAATATCATTATCTTTACTCTCAACAACCATCCTATATGCTTTAACAACATCCTTAACGTGACTGAAATCTCTCATTGCCGCCAAATTCCCTACCTTTATGGTGCCAGAAATACCAGTTTTCTCTATTTCTGCAACCTGTTTGCAAAAATTAGGAAGGACAAAAGTATCGCGTTGACCTATACCCGTATGATTAAATGGTCTTACATAGTATATACTGATACCATATTGCTCCTTGTAAATAGTAGCAAATCTCTCTTGGGTCACCTTTGAAATACCATAGGGGTTATTCGCATTTATTGATTGTGCTTCAGACATCGGAGCGTCGCTAATATCATATTCCTCACTGGAACCAACGAGTAGTACTTTGGGTAAAACTGGAAGTTTTTTCACAGCCTCTAATATATTGAGCGTTCCTATTACATTGACTTCCACTGTTTTCTGGGGAATTTTCCAAGATACTCCAACACTACTGATGGCAGCTAAATTAACTACAATATTTGGCTTGCAATCATTAAGTACCCTTTCTATCGTTTCGCGATCCAATATATTTGCTTGATAGAATGTGACAATATTTGGAAGTAAATTCCCCTCCGTAATGTCACTGCCGTAGACGATATAACCTGCATCTAAAAATTCTTGGGCCAAGTATGGCCCAACAAAACCACCAATACCAAAAATGAGAACTTTATTCATACGCTAGGGTTATTAATCTTCCTTGGCCACTTTTTTCATATCGCTCTGAACCATTATGCGCACCAAATCTTCAAAACTAGTTTGAGTGGCTGGATCCCAACCAAGCAGCTTCTTGGCCTTGGAAGCATCACCCCAAAGATTCACCACATCAGTAGGGCGGTAAAAGTCAGGGGACACCTCAATAAGAACTTTACCAGTCTTCTTATCTATACCCTTCTCATCCATTCCTTCACCTTTGAATTCGATTTCAATGCCAGCATATTTAAAAGCATAATAGCAGAACTCACGTACGCTATGCTGAACACCAGTAGCGATGACATAGTCTTCCGGAGTATCTTGTTGCATAATCAACCACATACACCTCACATAGTCCTTGGCATATCCCCAGTCTCGTAAACTTGAGAGGTTCCCCAAATAAAGCTTATCTTGTTTACCTTGAGCTATTCTGGCAGCGGCTAACGTTATTTTGCGTGTAACAAAAGTTTCACCTCTTCGTTCAGATTCATGGTTGAACAGAATACCATTTACGGCAAACATCCCATATGCTTCACGATATTCTTTCGTTATCCAAAACCCATACTGCTTTGCCACAGCATATGGGCTAAAAGGATGGAAATGAGTGTTTTCGTTCTGAGGCACTTCTTCTACTTTTCCATATAATTCTGAAGTTGAAGCTTGGTAGAACTTGCATTTATCTGCTAAACCACACTGACGGATTGCCTCTAAGACTCGCAGAACTCCTGTTGCATCAATATCGGCGGTGTACTCTGCTGAAGCAAAAGAGACTCCTACATGGCTCTGCGCAGCCAGATTATAAACTTCATCAGGTTCAACAGTCCTAATAATATGAATAATCGACATTGAGTCACCCAAATGTCCGTAATGAAGATGGAAATGGGGATTCCCCTCAATATGGTCTATTCTTTCACGATACTCAGTTGATGAACGTCGAATCATACCGTGTACCTCATATCCTTTCTCTAAAAGAAATTCTGCCAGGAAAGAGCCATCTTGACCAGTGACTCCAGTAATTAAAGCTTTTTTCATATCAAATAGTATTATCGATTATTTCAAGAAAACTCTCCAATTCGTTGATTCTATCTGCTTTGCTTTGCAGAGAACGTCTGGTGCAGCACCTGACACCTATTATATTGAATAAGGACGAATTAATCTAGTTCGTAACGGTCAACTTCTTCTCCGTTGAGCACACGTACTATGCGGTTGCAAGCCTTGCCGTCACCATAAGGATTCACAGCTTTACTCATCTTTTCGTAAGCTTCAGCGTCATCTAATAGGGTGCTTACCTCGTTAACAATGAGGTCGTGATTTGTACCAACAAGGTGTACAGTGCCACTCTTCAAGGCCTCAGGACGCTCAGTTGTATCACGCATTACGAGAACCGGTTTGCCCAGACCTGGGGCTTCTTCCTGAATGCCGCCGCTGTCGGTGAGGACAACGGTACTCTTCTCCATCAGATAAACGAACTCCAAGTACTGGAGGGGCTCGATAAAGAAGAAGTTGCTATATTTGGTAAGATCTTCTCCAAACACCTCATGGATGGGTTTACGCACATTAGGGTTGAGGTGCATCGGGTACACAAAGTCTACATCGGGATACTTCTCACTAAGGTCTTTCATGGCGGTTACCATACTGATGAAGCCATCTCCAAAGTTTTCCCTTCTGTGACCTGTGATGAGTACTAGTTTCTTACTTCCATCAAGACGTGTGACATCGTAGCCTGCGGTCTTGAGAACTGAGATTTGCTCATCGGCCAAAGATTTATCGGCCTTGAGTTTATCTACAACCATATGGAGAGCATCAATAACAGTATTGCCGGTGACAAAGATTTGTCCCTGTGCTTTTTCCTCCAGGAGGTTTTTCTCGCTGAGAGGCGTGGGGGCAAAGTCATAGGTGGCAATGCGTCCTGTAATCTGGCGGTTCATTTCCTCCGGCCAGGGGCTATAGATATTGTGGGTGCGGAGACCTGCCTCAACATGACCAACAGGAATCTGCTGATAAAAAGCGGCTAAAGCAGCTGCTGTGCTAGTAGTGGTGTCACCGTGAACAAGTACCACATCCGGCTTGCATTCTTTGAATACATCGCGCATACCGGTGAGTACGCGGGCTGTGACGTCGTAGAGGTCCTGGCCTTGTTTCATTATATTGAGGTCATAGTCCGGCTTGACTTCGAATATCTTGAGGACCTGGTCCAACATCTCGCGGTGCTGACCGGTAACACACACTATAGTCTCAAACTCTGTAGGGTGCTTCTGGAACTCCTTCACCAGCGGGCACATCTTAATAGCCTCTGGACGGGTCCCGAACACTAACATTACTTTCTTCATTCCTTTATATTTTGTTAATTTATTCCTTATATTTTAAATAGCCGGCGGGTTCCCCGCCCCTATAATTATCCTTTCACTTTACTGTACTAAAATAAGCATTTCTCCCAATTCTCATAACTGAGTGAAGCATAACCCGGTTGCAGAGCTAGTCGAAGCACATGCCCCAGCTGCGTGTAAAGACGGAATCCAATATTCATCATTTTTCATTTAATCTTGTTTACCCTCTCTATTGCCTTATCTAAACAAGGCTTAAGGTATTTAACTATAATTTGATTCGACATTAATGCCTTCTCCAAATCCAAAAAATCTATACCTTTATTAATCGCTTCCAAGAAAGTTAGTTCGCTCGTAATACTGGCATTAAAGGCATTCCCATATCGGAGACCTATAAAACTATACAGTTGCATCACGTCTGATGGTTCCAAATGCTGTACTCGTTCTTCTACCATTTTAAGATCTAACTTATCAAGCACAGGTGTCTGGAAATACATAATAGCATTACCATTCCCCCCAAAGAAGCGAGCAGTGAAAGCATTTATATCTGTTTCAAAAAGATGGTTCAATTCCTCAATGTCATTCTTCTGATCTGCCTGAATACGTTTGTCTAAATTGTTCTGAATCTCTTGCTTCACCCACTTTCCATTACTCTCATTAGCAGGCAGCATATCTACATGCGACTTGGTGATAAAACTAACTTCGGGTATGCGTTGGCTCAAAATGTTAAGTCCTTTACTAATCGAATCTTTTATCTCCTTGTCTGTTTTAGGAATAAGCTGCTTGAACCCAAAAAGGTACACAGCGGCATTGTAATACGACACATAATCATTGAGTTCGCCCTTTTCTACTACACCGTACAGAATTGATAGTTTCTGTGAGATTTCCTCGTTTGAGTAAGTCCAATACCCTTTTGTCAGTAGCGTGTTCAATATCTCGTATGCCTCATGTGCAACTCCATTCTTCACATTGAAGGTTTCTTCTGCTAGTTTATCTATTGTCGTTATATCCAATGGCTTGCTAGCTGTAATAAAGTCATAAATAGACTTGTAAAAAACAAAGACTTCCTCGAAGCGAGCAAAATGACGTTTCTTGAAATGCTCTACATATTCCGTGTCTGCAACTACTATCGTTTCTTCCTCATCATCCGATTCAAACAGATTTGGTTCGGGGTCGTCTAACATGACCCTCTCAACGATATTGGCAGACTGGCTTAGACCTCTGTCATCCTCGTATTTTAACTGATCAATTTTTTGCTCCATGGAAACGGCATGGGTAAAGAGCCAATAATTATGCAGTTTGCGATAGTTAACGGCTTTCTCATTACCTGCGTCCTTGGTATCAACCAATTTCCAGAGCTGATAAAAATGCTCTATAGAGAACTTAAGCGTGCGAATATTCTGTAGCTGCTTCTTATATGCCTTATTCTTGGTTTTGGCAGGATCAACGACGTCCTGTTGACTATTCATCAGCATAAATGCTGTAAATGCCGCATCCTCATGCTTGGACACCAACTCTTGGTATATGGCCAGAATATCAGGTTCGAAGACTATGGTCTTTTCAACTACTTTCTCATAGAACAGTTCCTTCTCCGTCTTTACAGGTACCTGTGGCACTTTCTGCTTGTCTGGTTCTTCAGTATCATTTCCGCTTTTGGACGGTGCATTCTGGAACTTATTATCAATATATTCCTTATTGGCAATCAGAAGCACTTTGTAGTGTCTATTCTCGACCAGCTCATTTACTGCACCAAGAATCTCATTAATATCGAGAGTCTCTGTTGCACGTTCTATGTCGTCAAAACATATTACAGCATCCTTTGGTATCAATGAATAAACAGCATTTCCTTTCGTGAACAGCGGTGAGAAATCAACGTATTCCTTAAATTTAGGGAAGACGTTATAAATCCGATTCGACCAGTCTCTAATCTTATCAAATTTAACCACACCTTTTGTCCTATCATTAACTTCCTGATCAGTAAAAGCCTGAAATACACGATAAGGGATGTCTGCAGTATCCTTTACACCAAACAAGGACACCCTAATGCACTGACGTGGTTTATCGCCTTCGCCTAACTTCCTGAAAACCTCGTTATCAATGTAGTAAGTCTTACCACTACCCCATGCACCAACAATCAGCAGTGCACCGGTATTCTCCATCGATAGGAAGTTCAATATGTTATCGTATATCTCCATCGAATCTCTCTATTTCTTAACCACACTCCCATCAAGGAACCTGAATTCAAAGTCCTTGTATTCTTCCCAAAACTCTGGACTAAGTTTGGCAATCATTTCCTCTCGGGTTCGTTTTCCTGGCAAGACGATGAGATTGTCAATCTTCATAGCTGTCACCAGAACAGTCCACCCTTCAAACACTCCTTTGAAATAATCTGGCATGGCATCTCTGAGCTTCTCAATCTCCACTTTATCTTTTGGCGTCAGCTCACGTGGAGCTATGTATGCCAACAACATCATGCCCTTCTTGTCTTGCATTCTGTCATAACCAAAATCCAAAAACTGAAAATCGCTCCTTTTCTTGTCAAAGGCATTGATGTAAGTTTCTGGCTTGCGCCCCAAATGCGATTCTATTGTATATAATCCGTGAATGGGGTGTATCGTCCTCGCATCTTGATCGAAAAATGCTGTATATGCATTAGCAATATTACTCACGCAATAGGCTCGTGTACCTTTTAGCTCCAAGTTGATTCCTTCGTATCGCGTCAAAGCATTAGTTAGTCGCTCGGGCACCAGCGGGTAGAGGCTAGAGATAATGTCATATTCCTTAAAGCAGTCACAATCATTGGGTGCAGGCACCAGATATAACATGCTATGAAAATAACCTTCATTTTCTGGTAACTTACTGCCTCCTGCAGTATGTATTTTCACATTATAGTCGCTATCAACAACAATCTCATCTGCAGCAAACAACTTTGCAATTACCATCTTGGAGGTAAGCAGATCAAATCGATGATAGTCATATGCAGGTATATCCAATACTTCTGACTTCATAAAGTCGGATATAGTCATATCCTGTTTCATCAGCGATGCTATACCCGGCCACTTGAACTCACCTAGTTGCGAACCTGACAGATAGTTTACAAACAAAACCTCGGCCATCTGCATTCTGTCAAAAACATACTTCCAGATGAGGTTGACAAGTGTAGTTTCGGATGCTAGGTTATACTTCTCTATGTGCTGCTGTGCAATAATTACAAGTTCTTGTATTGCCTTGAAGGCTATACGTTTGTATATCTCCTCATCTCCCTTGTGGTAATGGATAATACTATGCCTATCTACTGACAGTTGCGGCTTGTAGCTGCCTGTATAGTTAATATTGCCGTTATGCGTCAGAAAACTGTAATAGAACTCATCTATACGTGACTGTCGATCGTCAACGCTAATACCGTCAACTGTTATGGTTGAGCCCGTAACCTTCAACAAGCGAAAAAGATGTGACTCATCGTCAAGAGTAGGCATACCGGGAAGAGGTAAAGCTACGAGTGAGTTGTACTCTATGCCACACTCTTCTGCTTGTATGTGATAGTGCTGCAAGTGATCTTGGATATCAATGAGAGAATCACCATCCGCTGTAAACATTTGGCGGAATATCAGTGTATTGATAAACTTCCTATCATCATTCGTGATGCCTAAATCTCCTACCTTCAGAGCAAAGGGCTTGTCATAGATGGGAAGTTCTACACCATCATCGCATCTGCATACTACATTAATACTCTCCGGTTTCTTAACCACAAAGGTATTGACTATCTGATAAATGTTGTCTTTCCACAGGTCATAGAGCTTGTTATAACTCTCAAACTCAAAGGGAAGTACATTAACACGCTTGTATTGCAATACCAGTCCAAGTTTATCAATATGCACATTATTAATCTTGCTGGCGTAGTCAGGTTTCAGCAAGAGCTTGACTATTGTACCAGACAACCGGATACTCTCTTTCTCCGCCTCTCTTGGGGTTCGGTAGTAGAAGTATTCCTGCGGACCATCTATGCAACAGGCAAGAACTTCATGCGCTTCAGTGGTCTTGGTGAGTATCTCTATGCGGTCGGCAATCATGAAGCATGAGAGGATTCCTATTCCGAATTGGGATGTAGGAACGAAGTCAGTATTCCATGTGGCTTGCTCACGGTAGAAATCGGAGGACTTATAGTAAGAGTTGCCTATCTTGAGGAGGTAGTTTTCAATCACTGACTCGGTCATACCCACACCATTGTCGCTGCAATAGAGATAAGTATTGACATCGTCATGCTCCAGTCCGAACTCTATCTTGCCGTGGTAGTCGCGACCATGGGCTTGTTCCTTGTGCTGCATGCACTTACAGGTATCCATGGCGTTCTGGTAAAGCTCGCGCAGACTGGCATAAGGGTCTTTATATAGGCCTTCGTTCATCAACAGACGAATAATCTTGTTCTGCTGAAGTGTGAATTGCTTACCCCTGACGGGACGGAACTTCGTTTCGTCATAATTGACACTAGTCCTATCCACATCGTTAACAGATAATCTGTATTTTCCACCCCACGACCGCTGAATATCGCAGAAATGATTGATCTCCTGGTCTATCCAGTCAATATATCCTTGCAACTTGTAATACTTATCCGGCGTGTCGCAGTAGGCATAGTACTTAATGGTATTATCTACAATCTCGTAGGTCACCGATGCAGCCTTTACGGCCCACTCACGATAGCTTATGTCTGACTTGAACACCTTTGCATTGCGAATAATCAGCGGTGCTCTGTCAAAACTATAATGGCAGATATCGCCCATCCTAAGCATCATTGCCACAAACTGTAAATTTGCCTGCTCGTTGGGGCAATAGCTGGTGGCAGGACTCAGCTTTTCCTTGACATAAGTCAGGTCTTCACCATGTGACTGGCAGATAACAGCCAGATCGCGCGCCAACTTCTCTGCCCAGGCTTCGCCTATGATACTATTGAACAATGGTGTTGCGTTAACGATATAACGAGCAGCGGTCTGCGGATGTCGTCTCCTGATATAATCTATCCTAATGCCTTGATTCAATTCTTTGAAGGCTGCCATTGTTTTGCAGGCCTTCAACTCTGCGGCATAGCCGTTACGGAAGGTCTGATAGTCAACCAACAGAGCGGAAAGTGCCTCAATTAGCTCTTTCTCGTTGTTCTCGGAAAACAGCCAGTTTTGAACATCACCCTCGTACTTACCATATATATTTGTCTTATTCTTCTCAATATATTTCTTGGCGGTCGAGAAACTGAACGGTGGTTTACCGTCGTTGCGGAAGGATTCCTCGCAATCGGTGTGCTCGTCAGTCCCTTCAGTCAACTGCATCAACCGCAATTCCCACTCGGCAGGTGCCATACCGCAATCGTGAAGATAAGCGGCTGCAATAAGCAGGAATAGTTCCACATCTGAAAGCGACGCAACCCTCTCCTTACCAATCAAGCAAGACATATTCGCAAGAACCATAGCCAGATGCTTCTCGTCATGCAGATCGAACTCCGGCATCACATAAGCCACCCGCTTCTGGTGATCCGCAGCCGCATCAACGATCCTCGCGGCAAGCACGCTGAGTCTGGAAGCCAAACTATTACCGTCAGCTCCATCTTTACGCCTTTCCAGCTCCGCTATGATTAGATTCTTCTCCATTAATTTGCTTTATATGTTTACATCTTCCTTGCTCTGTGTCAGGTCTAGCAGGATGTCATGCTTGGTGAGGTTGGTTTATAATCTGTAATGCTATAATATTCTCGTGAGACAAATGGTTTATCGCAATTTCTTAGAAACTGAATCCAAAGAGTTTACTGCTATCGTCCTGATCGCTTAAAGTAAGGAACATCTCATCTGCCGTAAATGAAGATAATATATTCTGTGGAATATCATCCTCTATTGATGAGAATATATACTGCAAGCCATATCTTTGACAGTAATCACGGACCATTTGCATAAAGAGAGTCTTCTTTCTGTTGTCCAAACCTTCTAAAACTCCATCATGATATACAAAACGAAAGAAAGACTTAGAACTATATGTGGCTAATACAGCTAGATCAAACGCTGCGCACAATATCTTATTGTAAGTATCCCCTCGCCCTTCAGCTGTTGCTGCCGCATTTTCATCAGGTGCAACCTCTGTTTCAAATTCCACATTACCCGTTTTATTGGGACGCACATATAGCAAAGCACTAACACCAAACACAATCCTGTATATCTCATTAAAGTGGCGCTTGATAGAAGAAGGAACATCTCCGTCTTGCCGTTTTAATTGAGAAGCAATCTCCTTGCTTATTTCCTTCTGTTCTTGATGGGCCATTTCTACCTTTTCATTAAGGGAGGCCATGATATCCAAGTTATGAAGCTGAATCTCTAATCGAGACACTTCTCCTTCAAGTTGAGCAAGCTTCTTTTGATAGGTCTTGAATTTATGGAAGGTATCTTTGTCCTGAAGTACTGACAAAGCTTCATTCCTTCGTTTATCCAAATCTTGAAGCTCTTGATGAATAGTCCTAAGTTGTTCCTCTATCTCTTGAGCCTGCTCACGTAGATAATGGTTCCTCTCTTTCGTCACCATCACATTGAATTGGTACAGGTCCTCAAAACTATGAGAAATATCATCAGGGAAATACAGTTTTGCTTCTTCATATATCTGTTTCAACTGCTCCAAATCAAAGGTTGGTAGGTTAGATATTGAGGACTTAACTCTATCCAAATCATAGGTGAGAGAATATTCTTTTGTGTTAAGTTGGGCAATTGCACGTTCTATCTCTTCCACAAGATTCTGGTTTATAGCCTGTTCTTCAGTATAGAAACTAAAAGCATCAACCTTTTGCTGCATTTCATCTCTTTCTGTCTTGCATATATCAAGAATGCTCTTTACTTTATCATAATCATCTTCATTGACAGCCATTTCTGTACTGAGACCAGTTATTCTGCTTTCAAGATCTTCTAGAGTGTCGTCTATCTCATACTTTCTTACCAATGCCTTGCTATCATAACCAAGAAGTTCAAACACAGCAGGTTTCCAGTCCTTGTGCTTTCCATTCATAAACTTACCAAGCTGAAACACATTGATAAAATCCTTTTGACCACGTAAGAAGAATGTTACCGTTTTCCTAAAGGGCCAGTCTGGCAAGATGTTAAAATTAAGTTGGGTATTGAGATAATTTTTTGCCTTTGTAAACGTTAAATTTGTCTTGTCCCACGCGGTTTCTTCATTGCAGACCATAGTGGCTTCACTGCTTTTAAAGCAAATCTTCGTAGGTTCACTAACAGAACGTCGTATGGTAAGATATGTACCGCTATTCAAGATAATCTCAAGGTAGAAAATATGATTTTCAAAACAAGAGATGTACTTCTTGAACAAATGATCATTCTTTACCTCCTTAAGAAGCATAAAGTCAAGTACATCAATAAGTGTTGACTTACCTAAATTATGTGAATCCTTATTGATATCTTCGCGCTGGCATACCTTGCCCAACACAACATTCAGTCCATCATTGAACTTCATATTGTGGAAACGAGAATCGTTACAGTACAATTGGCTCAGTTTCATCGTTGAACAAGATTAATTGTATCTGTTGTTGACTGATAGTTTATACGCCCCAAGGTATAGAGGAAGGAAAGCGCATTGACAAACACGGCCTTGGCAGGTTCGCCAAGCCCTGCAACCACATGGTTTTCTAAATCACCATACTTCTGCACAGAGCAAGTACTGAGTGATTTTAGTATCATACCACCTACATTCAGAACCGAAAGGTCTAAATTGGTATATTTATTGGGTTTAATCATCCTTGTATTCCTCCTATTCTTTTCGTCCTATATCGCAGTTATAGTACATATAATGTACGAATACGCGGCACAGCTTTCTGACACGATGTATATCTGTAGTTGGATCTTCTCCCACTATATTTCCAGCAATCAATTCAAGCAAATCCATGAAACTGTAGTTTGCTATATTTTTCTGAATATACCCACGGATATCAGATGCTGTATTCTCGTACTTTAGCAGGTATGAACTGTTTCGTGGGTCCTTAAGAAATGAATCAATGAGTTTAAAATACTTCAATGAATGGCTATTAATTTCACTGAAATAATAGTCACTAACTTGATTCAAAGCATTCTTACGCTCTTTGTCAGTGAAGTCCATCGGATTTTCATCCTTCAACGGAGCAGCTCCCATCCAATCTGTGTTTTTGCTAAACAAAACTATCACATCACGGATATCCTTTTCATAGAATTGGTCTGGAAGCAGGTTCTTAAATAAACCATACTGTTTCACCAATTCTGGTTTTAACTCAACCAAGCGTGTTAAGTACTCTATGCCATGTATATCAGCATTCTGGATTCCCAATTCATCCTGAAGATGCTTTTTGATATCTGTATGAGCAGCACCAGGCAGTTTGCGATTCGTGAAAACCAAATAGCAATCAAAAGATTGACCATTATTGGTTCTTCGTTCCTTCAGTCGTTTGATTTCCTTATTAATAACGCTACCCTGATTACTAAAGAATTCATTGTCGGAACAGCTTGCGCTTAAGTCAGTAGTATGCTTAGCTTGAATAATGAATTCACCTTTCCAAGGTTCAGTTTTAGAGGGATACGATTGCGCCGTTCCAGTGAAAAAGCCATCCTTCCCTCCATCAGGGCCCTTGGTAAATGATTGCACACCAATCCCAAGAAGGTCATTGCACAAGTCAATAACCAACGCCTCAAAAGCATCTTCACTTAATTGGTCAAAATCGTATCTTATCATGTCTCTTCCTTTTTAGTTTGTTGCCGCCTGTGGCGGCTTTTTAATCTCACAGCCGAAGGGATGAGTTAGCGGCCATTGGGCAGTACCGCTTTCCTTAGCGGAAAGCTCTGTGACTGCCTGCAGGCTAAAGTGCCTGGAGCGGTTGCTCATCGGCCATTCATGGTGATCCCGTCGCGCTCGGCTCTGCCGCTTCACTAGTCGAAGAACCATCTACCTTACCACTATCTTACCACTATCTTCCTTCGACAAGCTCAGGATAAATCCTTCTTCTTTGATAGTTGTTTTAACGTTTCTATATCACCACGAATGAGGGCTTCTTTCTTGGCTCTGCTCCATCCGTGGAGCTGTTGCTCTCTCATGCGTGCCTCATGTTGAGCTTCGATCGTCGGTTCGTTCTCATATTGACCGTGTCGAGCCTGCTCACGCTCGTGGGTCATATCCCCGGGGCCTGCGCAGTTGTCCGTTTTACAAGCATAAACGTGGATCACGTCATTCTTCCTCTGTATTTGATTCCGGGGCGTAATTAAAGTCGACTATTATCACTTGAGTGAGTTCCCCTTGCACTATCTTTTTTTTCTATGGTCTTATTAAGAAGGCTTATTTGAATCATCCGGGATATTGTCTGGAGCACTCGGGGTCTGATTATTTTTCCCGTTAGTTTGATTAGCTTCTATGTGCCCTAACTTCTCATGCATAGAAATTAATGTCTGGACAAGTGTCTGATTTGATTGATTCAAAAGATTATTTGTTGCTTTAATTTCTTCAACCGCTACATTTATCTCAGAAATTTGTAAATCTAACTTATTTGATGAATAATAAGAGAATAAAATGGCAAAAACCGACAATAGTATTGAAAGCAATGTTGAAGTATAGCTCAAATACTTCACAATTCTTTCGGCACATAGAACCCTATCTAAAAGAATAAAAGCAAATAATAGAACTATTATTATGGACAAAACGGTGATTATCCATATAATATTAACACTATTTCTGTGCTCCTTCGGCTGACTCTTTTCCATAATTCCAATAAACTTTAATCATATCATGTAAAACGTCGATCAACCTATTAATCAACAATGGTAGTGTGGATTTATCATAATAAAAACCTTCCGCTGCCAACCAAACTTTCTTGTCAATTATCACACATTTTCCAACTTTAAACCTAGAAGACACTTCTGATGTTTTCCTATATATCTCATTCATATTGTCCATATTAGCTTCAATATCGGGAAGCATCAACCTAAAAAAACTTGGATCATCTTCCAAATCCGCTTGGAAAACATATTTTAATCCGCCTTTACTGAACTTTAATACGTTCGAGGATATTTTTTGAGGAGCAAGTCCTTGCGAGACTAAAACATCCATTACCTCATTAACCATAAAACTGTTTATATTAAAATTAAACTAAAATCAATAAGAATTGGCTTTCATCACTTATATCATTGCAAAACTAGCAATGCGAGCGTCCTATGATTGTTATCAAAAACTTGATGACAAAACTATTCCATCGGAATCTTCACCACCACTTTCTTCACCGGGGCCTGGATGCCATCAACGGCAAGGCAGGGCTCGTGGGCGTCTTCTGGGAAGACGAGGAGGAAGTAGCCTTCGCCCACAATTAGGTCGGCGCCAGGGCAATCGGTGTAGCGGGCAACGTCCTTATCCTGGTTGTAAGGAATGCTCTCCTCAACCTGCTCCAGCGGCTTGCAGCGGACCAACTCCGTTCCAACAATGCAGAATTGGATATCGGCAAACCTGCGGTGGGCTTCATAGCCTTTCTCGTTCACAAGGCGGGTGGTGTATTCGCTGATTACCACTTTCACGCCGTTGTCCAGGAAGTAAGTGCCATTCTCCACCTCCGGAGTAACCTTGGCAATGTAATCCAAGGCAGTGTCAATGGCAGAGGTAAGGCCTTTGTACAAACCTATATTCTTGATGTGGTCAAATATCATATCTTATCATTTTGAGATTTCTCCACTCGCTTCGCTCGGTCGAAATGACAATTATTAATCTCTCTTAAATATATCGCGCGTATATACTTTGGCTTGGACGTCGTCCAACGCTTGTTCATAACGGTTGGCTATTATGCAGTCACTTTGAGACTTGAAGGCTTCCAGATCATTGACCACCTTAGAGCCAAAGAAGGTGCTACCGTCTTCCAACGTAGGCTCAAACACAATCACCTTGGCACCCTTGGCCTTGATGCGCTTCATAATGCCCTGGATGGCACTCTGGCGGAAGTTGTCAGATCCAGTTTTCATTGTGAGGCGGTATACTCCAATAATAACCTCGTGCTCCTTGGCAGCATCAAAACTACCCGCACTGTAATAATCATAATATCCAGCCTTCCTAAGCACCTGGTCTGCAATGAAATCCTTGCGGGTACGGTTACTCTCTACAATGGCACCAATCAAGTTCTCCGGGACATCGTTAAAGTTTGCCAGAAGTTGCTTGGTATCCTTAGGAAGGCAGTAGCCGCCATAACCAAAGGACGGATTGTTGTAGTGAGTGCCAATACGCGGATCCAGACAAACGCCCTCTATGATTGCCTTAGTGTCCAGACCCTTCATCTCTGCGTAGGTATCCAATTCATTGAAGTAAGACACACGAAGAGCCAGGTAAGTGTTGGCAAAAAGCTTAACGGCTTCGGCTTCTGTTGTGCCCATAAGGAGGACCTCAGGGGCATTCAACGCTGCTTCCTTAAGGAGAGAGGCGAAGGTTTCGGCGGAATGACGATCCTCATCGTAACCTACGATAATCCTGGAAGGATACAGGTTGTCATATAAAGCTTTGCTTTCACGCAGAAACTCCGGGCTGAATAGGAACTTACCCTGCGGATACCTGGCCTGGAGGCCTCTGGTGTAACCCACAGGAACCGTGCTCTTGATAACCATCACGGCATCCGGATTCACGGAAAGAACCAGTTCCACAACCTCCTCCACGTGAGACGTGTCAAAGAAGTTCTTCACCGGATCATAGTTGGTAGGAGCCGCAATCACAACAAACTCTGCATCCTTATACGTAGCCATTCCATCCAACGTAACCGTCAGATCCAGATCCTTCTCCTTGAGGTATTTCTCAATATACTCGTCATGAATTGGACTCTGACGCCTCTGCAGCAGCGCAACTTTCTCCGGCACAACGTCCACCGCCACCACCTGATGCTTCTGCGCCAGGAGGGTGGCTATGGAAAGCCCTACGTATCCGGTTCCTGCTACTGCTATTTTCATTACCTACCCTTATACATATCCTCGTAGTACTTCTGGTAGTCGCCGGAGGTGACGTTGTCCATCCAGGCCTGGTTGTCGAGGTACCACTTTACGGTTTTCTCAATGCCTTCCTCGAACTGGAGGGAGGGTTCCCAGCCAAGTTCGCGCTGGAGTTTGGAGCTATCGATGGCGTACCTTAAATCGTGCCCCGCACGGTCTGTGACGTAGGTGATGAGGTCCATGTCGGCGCCCTCAGGACGGCCCAGGAGGCGGTCCACGGTGTTAATGAGCACCTTGATGATGTCTATGTTCTTCCACTCGTTGAAGCCGCCGATGTTGTAGGTTTCGGCAATCTTGCCCTCATGGAAAATCACGTCAATTGCGCGGGCGTGGTCCTCTACGTACAGCCAGTCACGCACATTCTCTCCCTTTCCGTACACCGGCAGGGGTTTACGGTGCCGAATGTTATTGATAAACAGCGGGATAAGCTTCTCCGGGAACTGGTACGGGCCGTAGTTGTTGGAGCAGTTTGTGACAATTGTAGGCATGCCGAAGGTGTCGTGGAATGCCCTCACAAAGTGGTCCGAGCTTGCCTTTGCGGCCGAATACGGGCTGTGCGGCTGGTACTTGAGGTCCTCCGTGAAGAACTTCTTGCCATAAGCCAGATGATGCTTGCCGCTACTTGCCTTGGTGGTGAACGGCGGCTCAATGCCCTCAGGGTCAGTCATTTCCAATGCACCATACACTTCGTCCGTGCTGATGTGGTAGAAGCGGCAGGGGATAGGAGATTCTTCGCTACGCTCAGAATGACAAACACTCCAGCCCATCGGCTCCCAATAAGCCTTGGCGGCCTGGAGCAGGCTAAGCGTACCCATGACATTGGTCTGGGCAAAGGTGAAGGGATCCTTGATGGAGCGGTCTACGTGGGATTCGGCCGCAAGGTGGATGATGCCGTCCACGTGCTCTTCCTGCATGAGCCGAAGGACACCCTCGAAGTCGCAGATGTCCATCTTCACAAAGCGGTAATTCGGCCTGTCCTCAATGTCCTTGAGGTTGGCAAGGTTTCCCGCATAGGTGAGCTTGTCAAGGTTGATGATCCTGTATTCAGGGTACTTGTTTACAAACAGCCTTACAACATGGCTGCCGATGAATCCGGCTCCGCCGGTGATTATAATTGAACGTTTCATATTTTCTCTAAGTATTCCGGTGGAATCTGGGATACTACCACCACGGTTACGCCCTCTACGCAAACAAGGAGTTCGCGGGAGCGCCTGATGCGCTTCACATAGCCTTCGGCCCCTTTATATGGCCCGGCAATCACCCTCACCTTGTCCCCTTTGTGGTACTCAGGGCGGTCTTCGCCAAGCACCCTGAGGTTGCCGTCACGGACGGACGTCACAAGCATGAAGGCCTTCATTTCGTTGTCGTCCACTGGCCCGGGGTCCGTGCCGGTTGGGGCCTTGTAGTACATGAACCAGTCGTTGTTCAGGTACTTGAAGTTCACGAGCTCCTTCATGGGGCAGTTCACAAATAGAAGGCTTTTCACCAGCGGCACTTCCTTGCGGATTATCCTGCTGCCCTCCACCGTTTCCTCAATGGCGAAGGCCCTGAACGTTTCCCAGCCCTTCCGGGAAAAGGCATCTACAAGCCCCGGAAGGTTTTTGAAAACCTTAAGCGCAAACCAGTATATTTCCCTCTTCTGGGCCATTTGAAGCAATGAATTTGGCACCAAGGTACACATCCTCCAGTCCCCGCGTCTATAAAGACACAGGCATTGGAAGGTCCTCATCGTTGTCTTCCCTACTATCCCGACAAGCGGCTCACCTTCCCAGGAGTTTTGCCGATTGGACCCAAATGGCTTTCAATTTACTTGTTGCCAGAGGCAAAGATACAAAATTATAACCGAATCAGCAAAAAAAATGAACCACTCAAAGAGTGGTCCATTCAATAATTTACGATTTGAAAATTCCGCAACTTTTTTAAAAACGTATATAGCCCATGAGCCAAACCTCATTGTACTGCGGTTTAACCAGCAATTTGTTGTTATGATAGCGGTATTCCAGCTGGAAATTTAGGTTCTTGTGAAGGCGGAAATTCAGGCAGGCCGAAATCATGTCGTGGCTGCTGTCGGCATTGCCCTGAGCGCGGAATTCGTCCCATTTGGCGTAAATTTTAAGCCAGTCAAGGACCGGAACGCCCACCGTCACGTAGAAGGCATCCGCTGCGCCGCTCTGCTCCACCTCACCTGCGATGGCGGTGGCGTATTCGGCACGCACTGTCCAGTTGTCCCAGTCGTATTTGAGGCCCGCGCTGATGCGCTGACGCACAAGGTCGTCGCCGGCAGCGTTTCTCCAGGTTCCCGTCCAGCCGAAAGCACCGATGTAGAGGCCCTTCACAGGCTGGAACTGGATGGTTCCTATGATATCCTTGGCGCGGTTTGCATCGGCCAAATTGATGCCCTGGCCGTTGTACACGCCAAGTTGGTAATGCAGGAGCCTGTAGCTGTCATTGTTCAGAGGGAAAAGGTCTCCCTGGATCTGGATGCCCTGGTCACGGCCGCCCATGTTGGCTTCTCCAAGACGGTCTCCCATGCCGGCAAACTTCTGCACCAGGAAGGAGAAATCTCCCACGCCCACATCCCAGGGGTTCATGGGGTTCTCAAAGGTGAAGGCACGCTTAAACTGGCCGAATTTCACGGAGAACTCCCTCCAGCGGGCCCACTCTATGTAGAAATCCTTCACGTGGGGAGCCGTTCCGTTGGCCTGGAACTGGATGCGATACTTGAAGTCGTTGAAGATGCTTCCATCCACATACAGACGGATGAGCCTGCAGTTGAAGCCCGGGCCGCCGTTTGCGCCATCAAGGTCACTGTACTTGTAACCTCCGATGATGTAGCCGCCCACCTTGGGCACGCTCATGAAGCCTGTCTGCTTGTAACCGTATTCAATGGGAGCCTGCTGTTCTCCCTGGGCCATTGCACCAATGGTCACCATCAGTGCAGAAAGTATAAGAATAAGTTTTTTCATAATCATCGATTTTAGATTCTTCGTCGCTACGCTCCTCAGAATGACAAAAACAACTGTCATTCTGAGCGAAGCGAAGAATCTCCTATGCAAACGGGAAGAGTTTGGTAAGCCAGAAATAACCCAGCACAAAGCCCACGATGCCAATCACAAGGCCAACCTTGGTCATGTCCTTGGTCTCCACCATGCCGGTGGAAGCCGCAATGGCGTTAGGAGGCGTTGAGATGGGGAACAGCATGGCAATAGATGCGCACACGGCGATGAAGATGATCATGGCCGAAGTACCACCCATTGCAAGGAACTGTGCGTTGTTGGCAGCCTCGGGGTCTGCCATGCCGTTGGCAACCACAATGAGGATAGGGATAAGAAGCGCAGCTGTTGCAGAGTTGCTGATGAAGTTGGAAAGGAAGTAGCACACCAGACCCGCGATGATAAGGACCACCACCACGCTCATGCTACCAAACGGAATGGCCTGGATAAGCACCTTTGCAAGACCGGTATCCTGCAGGCAGTATCCAAGGCAGAAGCCGCCGGCTACCAGCCACAGCACGGTCCAGTTGATTTCCTTGATCTCGTTTTTGCCGAAAAGACCCGTTGCGGTGAACACGCCCAGCGGGATCAGGGCCACGATATTGGAGTTGATGTGGGTAATCTGCTCGGTAGCCCAAAGGAGGATGGTACCAACGAAGGTAATCCACACAACATAGAGCTTCCAGTCCTTCTTCTGCTTGCTCTCAGGGATCTCAAGCACAAGTTCCTTGGTCTTGAAGGGGAACATTATACGCAGCACAACCCAAGCGATCACAATCATTATAATCACGTAAGGGATCATGTGTACGCACCATTCACCAAAGGAAACGTCAATGCCGGCCTGCTCCAGGGCGCCCTTTGCGGTAGCGTTAGGAGGGGTGCCGATAGGCGTGCCGATACCGCCAAGGTTGGCCGCCACGGGAATGGACAGCGCAAGGCCGATCTTGCCCTTGTCGTCGGCCGGAAGCTTTGAAAGCACCGGGGTGAGGAGGGCAAGCATCATTGCTGCGGTGGCGGTGTTGCTCATGAACATGGAGAAGATGGAAATCATGATGAGGAACCCAAGCAGCACAATCTCGGGCTTAGTGCCGAAGATTTTCAGGAGTGCACGGGCCAGGGTTACGTCCAGGCCGTATTTTTCGGCCATGATGGCAAGCACGAAGCCGCCAAGGAACAGCATCACCACAGGGTCTGCCATGGAACTCATGATTCGGCCATAGGGCACAAGAGTGCCGTACTCAGGGTCGCAGAAAAGCCCTATTCCCTTGTTGGAAACGGTAAGGAGGGCTATCACAATCACCAGCAGGGACGTTGCCCAGTTGGGGATTATCTCAAAAATCCACATGAGTGCGGCAAACACAAACAGGGCAATGACCCTCTGCTGCACAACGGTAAGGGCCTCAATGCCGAAAAACGACGTAGGGACGGCCCACAGGAAAATGAAAATGAGGAGCACCAGGGGAAGGAACACCCACATTTTAACGTTGAATTTCTTTTCCATATCTTTTATTTTTCGTATTCAAAACGGATGTCTACGGGAATCTTCTCCAGCTCAAGGTTCACTACGTCCTGCTGGATGGCCTGGGGCACGAAGCCATATTTGTCCGCGAATGAAACCGCGGCCGCATAGTTGCCGGTGGCCTGCATCCTGAGGATGGATGCACCAAGGTCCTCAAGGGCCTCATAGGTCTTGTCGTAGTCTATGAAGTACTTTCCGGAAACCTTGCGGGAAATTGCGCCCTTCTCAGTGAGGTAGTTGTAGATGATGAGGTTGGCGCGGCCGGTTGCATCGGCCCATCCAAAACGGGTGGAACGGATGGTGTTGGCAATGAAGGTTGCAAGGACGTCCTGCTTCATTATGAGGGCGTCTATCTTGTTATCCTCCACAAGTTTGGCGCAAAGCCATGTGCCTATTACGTTGGATTTTGCCTTCTCGAAGGTGAGGGCTTCGTTGCCAAGAGCCTTTGAGACGGGGCCCTTGCCGTTGATGGTCTCCTTCACGCCAAGGCCCTGAGCCACCTCACGGAACACAATCTCCCACCAGAAGGCGTTGGCGTCCAGGTGAGAGCGGTCTTCGCCCTCAAAGAGCTGCATGCCCACGGGGAACACCGTGCGGTTGAACTTCTCCCTGATGATGTTGTCGAACAGGATAGTCCTGGTGCCGAATTCCTCCTGCACGCGGGAGTCGTACGGGAAGTTGATGGCTATGTTCTTGTAGCCGGCGTTGGGATAGCCGCCGTAGTATATCACGTTGCAGGAGAAGATGTTGGAGGCGGTGCCGGGCTCGAAGCTGTGGTAAACAAGGTCTCCGGGCAGCATTGCCTGGTACTCCGGGATGTTGGCGCAGATTTCCTGCAGGCTGCGGGTGCGGTCTTCGTTTTTGAGAAGGACGTATGCGCCATAGGAAGCCTTGATGCCGTAAAGTTCGTCGTCAATGGTTTCGTTGGGGCCGATCACAAGGTCCATCTTGGAGTCCGTCATCTGGAGCCAAGCACGCTCTGCGGCGTAGTAATTGTCCGTGAGCACCGCCTGGGCCATTTCCAGAAGGTATTCGCGTACGCTTTCCTTGATGGTGATGTCGGCCGCGGCCCTCAGAAGATGCGCAATGCGCTCAACCTGGTCCTTGTATGCATCGTGGTACCATACGCTCTGGAGGGAGCCGTCCTGGGCCCTTCTTATAAGCGTGTACGGGCTTTCCTTTGCGGGATCCTTAAAGGCCGAAAACTCCTCCTGGGTCATGTCCACGGGATAGAAGTTGGCGCCAAGCGGCTTGGAGCCGTAGCCCTCTACAAAGGCCTTGTTGTCCATGCGATTCCAGGGGCCGTAGTTCACGTATGCGAACTCCTTTGCCGCAGGGTCCTGAAGGTTGTCAAACGTTGATTTTGGGCCGAAATTCTGCTCCCAGTAAATGGCATCGGCCTGATCTGCCGCAAACTTGTAGAGGTTCAGGACCTCCTTGCCATTATCGGAGATGCCGCTGAGATCCGGTGCGGGAATGGTTACCACCGCATAGTTCTCCAGAAGACGCGCGGCCTTCGTGCGCCCATTGCCGCACGAAGATGTGGCAAGCACGGCCGTAACCGCCGCGAGCGCTACAATGAGCTTTCTCATAAAGTTGGTTTAAAGTTTTATGTTTAGCCTACAAATGTACACATTTTCAACGGGATGTGCAACCCTTCCCGCCCTTCTGGCGCATAATTCCCTCACCCCCAGCCACTTATAAAACATCGGGTGCACCGCAAAGTGCACCCGAGTATCAGCAAATCACTGATTGATAGGAAGTTGCGCGCCAAGCTAAATCGTTCCCTGCTCAAGCATGGCGGTGGCAACCTTCATGAAGCCGGCGATGTTTGCGCCTTTCACGTAGTCGATGGTGCCGTCCGGCTGGGTGCCGTACTTCACGCATTGTTCGTGGATGGACTTCATGATGAAGTGAAGTTTTTCATCTACCTCTTCTCCGCTCCAGGAGATGTGTTCGGCATTCTGGGTCATTTCAAGGCCTGAAGTGGCTACGCCGCCTGCATTGACGGCCTTGCCGGGAGCGAAGAGTATGCCGTTGTGCTGGAAGAAGTGGATGGCTCCGGGCTGGCAGCCCATGTTGGAGACCTCGCAGCAGCACCAGCAGCCGTTTGCCTTCAGCTGTTTAGCATCTTCCTCTGAAAGCTCGTTCTGGAAGGCGCAAGGAAGGGCGATGTCCACGGGAACGCTCCAGCTCTTCTTGCCGGGAGTGAACTTGGCAAGTTCAGGGAACTTGACTGCCATATCCTCAACCTTATTGCGGTTGGATGCACGCATAACAAGCATGTAGTCAATCATTTCAGGGGTAATGCCGCCGGGGATTTCGCACACGCCGTCCGGGCCGGAAATGGCAACGACCTTTGCGCCAAGTTCGCGGGCCTTTGTTGCGGCGCCCCATGCTACGTTGCCGAAGCCGGAAAGAGCCACTTTCTTACCCTTGATGTCCTTGCCGGCCTTCTGGAGAAGGTGCTGGGTGAAGTACAGTGCACCGAAACCGGTGGCCTCAGGACGAAGTATGGATCCGCCCCAGGTGCCGCCCTTACCGGTGAGAACGCCGGTGTTGTACTGGCGGGCCAGTTTCTTGTACATGCCGTAGAGGTATCCGATTTCACGGCCGCCCACGCCGACGTCGCCTGCAGGGATATCCTGGTCAGGGCCGATGCAGTTCCAAAGCTCAAGCATGAAGGCCTGGCAGAAACGCATGATTTCGTCGTTGGACTTGCCCACGGGGTCGAAGTCCGAGCCGCCCTTTGCACCGCCCATAGGAAGGGTTGTGAGGGCGTTTTTAAAGGTCTGTTCAAAGCCCAGGAACTTGAGCATTGAAGGCGTCACGGCCTTATGGAAACGGAGACCGCCCTTATAGGGGCCGATGGCACTGTTGAACTGGATACGATAGCCGGTGTTGGTCTGGACCTCACCACGGTCGTCGATCCAGGTTACGCGGAAGGAAAAAATACGGTCGGGTTCTACAAGGCGCTCAACGATCTTTGCCTTTTCGAACTCCGGATGCTGGTTATAAACATCCTCAATAGATTCCAGAACTTCCTGAACAGCCTGCAGATACTCCTTTTCTCCGGGGTACTTGGCCTGGAGGCGTGCCATAATGTCCGTAGTTTTCATGATAGTTTTTAATTTAGTGTTATAATTTTGTTTACAAATTTACACAAGAAAACGCAATTTACAAACAATCCTTAAAGTATTTTGAAATTCCTCACTTCTTGCGTTTAGTGGGCCTTGCCACAAACTGGATGTCTATGTCTTCAATGGTGTAGCCCTTGAACTTGCGGCGGCCGAGGTGTTCGGCCACAATGGCCGAAAGTTCGTCGTCCACTACATCTCGGAAGGTGTGGTTTTCGCGGTCGTACATGTGTACGTGGGGCTCCGGGATGGCGTCGAAGAACATTTTCCCGGCGGCCGAAAGGCGGCGGGCGTAGATGTGGTTGTCGGAGAGCTCGGAGAGGATGTTATAGACGGACGCCACGGTAACCTTGATCCCGTTTTCGCGGAACTTCTCCACAATTTGGTCGGGGGACGCGTGCACCAGTTCCATCATCACGGTGTGCACGGCAATGCGGGGCCTGGTGGCCTTGAGCCCATGCCTGTGGAGCTGGGTCTTGAACTCGTCTATGCTGCGGACGGTCTTCTGGGGTTTTACTGCCATTGCCGAAGAAGTGACTTTGCGTTTGCTATTGCCTCCGGGGTAACCGTGGAGCCTGAAAGCATTCGGGCAATCTCCTGCACCCGGCCTTCGGCATCAAGTTTCCGAACGGAAGTTACGCCCTGGGCCTTGGAGACAAGGTAATGGGCGCTTCCCTTTGCGGCCACCTGCGGGAGGTGCGTTATTGCAAAAACCTGCATGTTTTCCCCCATGGAGCACACCATGGAGCCCATTTTGTCTGCGGTGCTGCCGGAAACGCCGGTGTCAATTTCATCGAACACCAGGGCCGGCATATGTGTAAGTGCGGCCATCATGGCCTTGAGGCTGAGCATTATACGGGAAAGTTCACCGCCGGATGCAGCCTTGGCAACGTCCTGCGGCGCACGGCCGGTAGACGAAAACAGGAAGTCCACCGCGCTCTCCCCTACCTTCACCTCAAATTTAGCGTTCTCAAGGTCCAGGAAGCGGAGTTTTTCCTCTATGGCCGAAGAAAACGGCCCTGCGGCGGCGCTCCGTTTCTTAAACAGCTGAGCCTTAAGGGCTTCAAAGGCATCCGATGCCTCCTTCACCTTCTTTTCCAGCGCAGCTTCGTCGTCCTCAATTGTCTCCGCGCTGTCTACAAGGGCCTTCAGGCGGTCTTTTTCGGCCAGAAGCTCTTCCAGCGACGCCGCGCCGTAGTTGTGCATGAGTCCGTATAGCGTGGAAAGCCTTTCTTCCACCTGCTCAAGTGCCTCCGGCGACGCCTCCGTGCGTGAATCAAGGCTCTCAATTTCGGCCTCTATGTCCTCTATCTCCACGCGGGCGCTCTCCAGCCTCCCGGCAAGCTCCTCCAGAGACGGAATGAATGCCGATATCTTCTCCAGCGTCCTCACCGCCTCCTTGATGGATGTGAGCACGTCATGCCCGGCCTGACCGGGCATCTGGGATAGCAGCGCCACCGCTTCCTGAAGCCTCTCCTTTATTTCTTCGGCGTGGGCCAGGGACTTCTGGCGGGCCTCAAGGTCCTCCAGTTCCCCGCTCACAAGACGGGCCTCCTCAAGGCGCTGCCAACGTGAGAAGTTATACTCCTTGTCCCTCAGCGCCAGGGCCTTCCTTTCACGGAGTTCGCCAAGTTCCCTCCGGGCCGAAGAAAGGGCCGAAGCCGCGGCTTCCGTCTTTTCCCTGAGCTCCACCGTACCGGCGTACAGGTCAAGCGCTTCCGTGCGGAAACGGGCATCCTGCAGCCTCAGGGTCTGGTGCTGCGAATGGATGTCTATAAGAAGGGAAGCAATCTCCTGTAGGTCTGCCACCGACACAGGCTCGTCCCCGGCAAAGCACCGGGACCGCCCGCTTTTTGAGACTACGCGCCTGAGAAGAAGGGAATCGCCGTCCGGGGGGATGTCCTTTTCCTCCATCACTTTCCGGAGGGCGGCGTCTATGCTGAAGCTGGCCTCAACCACGCAGTTTTCCCCGTGGGGGCCCACCATCCCGGAATCCGCCTTGGAGCCCAAAACAAGGCTCAGGGCACCCAGGAGGATGCTTTTTCCGGCGCCGGTCTCTCCGCTTATAATGACAAGACCCTCCGGAAATTCAAGATCCAGAGAGCCTATCAGAATGTAGTTGGAAACGCTTAGAGACCTGAGCATTATTCTGCGCTTATTCTTCCTCCTCCTCAACGGGCTTGATGTCGTGGGTCTCGGCTTCGCCGGCCTCACGATAGTAGAGGTCTCCGTTTTCAAATTCGGAGATGGCCACGAGGTCCGGCTTGGGCTGGCGCTCGTAGTACTTGGAGATTTCAATCTGCTCCTTGTTCTCAAACACTTCCTCCATGGTGTCGCGGTCGTTGCGGAACTCCTCAAGCTTTTTCATGAGTTCCTTTTTTTCGGCCGCTGCTATCTGGTTGGCCCTCTTGTAGAGGATAACCACTGATTCATAGATGTTTCCCGTAGGAGCCGCAAGGTTCTTGATGTCGCGGGTTACGGTGTTCTGGGGTACTTTCTTCTTTTCCATATTCTCTTATTATCCCGGTTATTATCCCGGTCTTCCGGACTAAAACTTTTTCTCCCAAAAAAGGTCGAAAAAGTTTTGTCCGTCAGACCTTATCCTATTTATCCTATATAATTACCATTCTATATAGATTACCAGAGTTTTTTTCCGGAAGTTTCAATTATTTTTCATTCACCTGGCGGTACAGGCGGTCAAGTTCATGGCGGTAGTGGGACTCCGGGTACTCGCTGATGAAATTGAGGTAGTCGTCCGTGAACACCAGGAAGCGCTCTTTCTGCTTTTCCTTCACGCTCAGGCGGGCGTAGTGATAGGATGCCATTGCGGTATAGTAGAGGACATCCTCACGGTAAACGTTGTCGGAGTTGGTCTTGAGGACGTTGCGAAGCTTCACGCGGGCGCTGAGGTAGTCCTCCATGCGGTAGTACTGCCTTCCGGCCTCGTAGTCCTTGCGGTCCAGCCTCTCCTGAAGGTCCTTAAGCATATTCTGGCACGCAGGGAGATGGATGTCGTCCTCCGGATGCTCCCTCACATATTCATTTATTGCGGCCATGCAGGCGCGCGTGGGGTTCTGGTCCAGCTCCCAGCGGTAGGTGGCCCTGTACAGGCAGTCCAGCCTGTAGAACTGGGCGTCCGGGGTGAAGGGGCTCTGGGGGAAGCTCTCCACAAACTTGGAGAAGTTGGATTCGGCCGTATAGTAGTCCTTGGCCCTGTAGTTGGAAAGGCCCCAGTAGTACTGCACGGTGTCGTCGCGGGAAGTTCCGCTTGTGAGAACCGCCATTGACTCAAACAGTTGGGCCGACTTCTGGTACTTCTTTGCCGCAAAGTAATCCATGGCGGCCTTGTACTTTGCATCTACGTCGTTGGATGCCAGAAGGACCTCGTATTGGCTCTTGCAGGATACAAGGGCCAGTGCCGAAAGAAGAAGGATGACTAACGCTTTTCTCATTTTGTCTGGAGGAATTTCTCTGCGTCACGGGCTGCGATGCAACCGGACGCTGCGGCCGTCACGGCCTGCTTGTATGTGGGATCCTGGACATCACCGGCGGCAAAAACGCCGTCTACGCTGGTGCAGGAGCTCTTTCCCTTTGTAACTATGAAGCCTGCGGGATCAAGTTCCAGCTGCCCTTCAAAGAGCTTGGAGCCGGGCTCGTGGCCAATTGCAAGGAAGAAGCCGTCCGTCTCAATTTCAAACACGGTGCCGTCCTTGCGGAGCAGCCTCACGCCCGTGACGGCGGTGCCGTCCCCGAGGACTTCCTGGGTGTTGCAGTTCCAAAGGACCTCTATGTTGGGGGTGCTCAGGACCCTCTCGCCCATAATCTTGGAAGCGCGGAAAACATCCCTGCGCACAATCATGTACACCTTCTTTGCAAGGCCGGCAAGGTAAAGGGCTTCCTCGCAGGCGGTGTCTCCGCCGCCCACCACCGCAACGGTGCGTTTGCGGTAGAAGAAGCCGTCGCAGGTGGCGCAGGCCGATACTCCCATGCCCATGTACTTTTTCTCGCTCTCCAGCCCAAGGTACTTTGCCTGGGCGCCGGTGGCTATGATAAGTGTTTCGGCCTCAATATCTTTCTCTCCGTCAATTGTAATTACAAACGGGCGCTTGGAAATGTCTGCCTTGGTTGCCGAACCCTGCCTTATGTCGGCCCCGAAACTGCGTGCCTGCTCCCTCATTCCGTCCGTGAGGGTGAGGGCGTCCACGCCGCCGGGGAAACCGGGGAAATTCTCAACCACGGTGGTTGTGGTGAGCTGCCCGCCGGGCTGTATTCCCTCATACAGCACGGGATCCATGTTTGCACGCGCTGCGTATATCGCGGCCGTAAATCCGGCAGGACCTCCGCCCAGTATAAGGCACTTTACTTTTTCCATATATTATCTTTCCAGTGAAGTTGTGAAATCTTTGCGGTAAACTATGCGGCGAACGGCCTTGTTGACTCCGTTGCCGAATTCGTCGGGCTCAAGGAAGAAGTCCGTGTGAAGGCCGCGGGCATAACCCGTGCCCTTTGTGGCGCGCTCCATGAAATAGCGGGCGGTGTCGTAGCCTTGGAAGGCAAACTGGGAAGGCTCCGTCTTGAAAAGAGCCCTGTAGGCCCTTACAAAGGCATCTACCTTGGGATTTGAGTAATCCACAAAGTACGATGTGCTTATGTGAAGGCGCGCGGCGTGGTAGTCGCTGCCCTCAATGGTTTCAAAGGTGCGAACCTTTGAGGGAGCGTACATCACAACGTCAAAGCCCTTTCCCATCATTATGCCGATGTTACGCACAACATCACCAACGAAGGCCTCGCTTTCGGAGGCCACCACAATGCGGTTTTCGCCGTCCCTCAGGAGCATGCGTTCCAGCGTTGCGGGGATGGAGGTACCTTCCACAATTGCGTAGCTGAGGATTTCGTAGGGGGTCTCGTTGCGTGCAAGGGCGCTACGGATTGCAACTGATGCCGAAACATTTGCGGCGCCTTTTTCCGTTATGAGGATAATCTTGGAGGAGCCTTCGTAGAGGCTCTCCCCCACCCAGCTTGCAAGGTCTTCCCACTGGCGTTCAACGGATGTGGGAGCCTGCACAAAGCCGGTATATCTCTGGCTGAGGGCCGCTGTGCGCTGGTCCAGCGGCGAGACCACGTTCACCCGGCCTTCCACCCTCTGGAGCACGGCCTCCATGTCCCTGGAGGCGATGGGACCCAGCACGAAGTCCCCTTTCACGAGGGTTTCCACGGAAGGCATTCCGGCCGTAAGGTCAAACACGTTCATCTTCACCTTCAGGCCTTCGGCCTCCATGTCCTTCACGGCCATGAGAACGCCGGAGTAGAAGTCCATGTTAAGTTCTCCGGCCTTTCCGGCAGCCTTGAGGGGCAGTACAAGTGAGAATTCAACGTCTTCCTTGGGAGTGAAGGCAAGAACGGGCACTTCATCTTCAGATTCCCGGTCTGTGCCGGGCACAACATCTACATTGTCGTCAGCTTTGTCACTGTCCGCCTTATCGTCATTGCCTGGCTTATCGTCATTGCCGGCTTGACCGGCAATCTCTCCCACAGCCACCGCCTGTTTCACGGGAATCTTAAGTACCTGCCGGGAAGTGAGTTTCCGGCTCTTGAGGCCGTTGTACTCCATAAGTTCCTTGGCGGAGATGTTGTATTTGCGGGCAATGTCGTCTATGTCCTCGTACCACTTTACGGTGTGCTCCGTGTAGTTCTGGGAAGTGACTTCCTGCACCGGGGCCTCACGGTAAGGCACCAGCAGGATGGCGTTTTTCTGGAGGCCGGTTTCACGGAGTGTGGGGTTGGCCTCGTAGAGTTCTTCCTCGGTGACGCCGTAAGCCTTGGTGATGCCGTAAATTGTCTGGCGCTCAAGAACAACATGCGAAAGGTACACCTTGCCGCCCAGCTTGACCTTTTCCTTGGATACGGTTATGGGCGTAGGAACGTATTCCTGCGCCATGAGGGCCGGGCACAGCAGCGTGCCTGCCAAAAGTATCAGTATTGTAAGAAAACGTTTCATATCTATAACGTTTTTGCAAATTCCGTAAGTGCCATGGCATAGGCGCTCCAACTGAGGAGCTTGCCCTGGCGAACCATGGCCTTGACGCATCTTTCGCGGATGGAGTCGTCGGCGAAAAACCTCAGGATTTCCGCGCGCACGACGTCAGGGTCCGGGCTGGATGCGACAATTCCCGTGCCAGTGTCTCCTACTTCGGCCTTGAGACCGCCAACATCCGTGACCAGCATGGGCACCTGGAAGTGGCAGGCGATTGCACCGACACCGCTTTGGGTGGCACTGCGGTAAGGGAGCACCACAAGGTCGGATTCGGAGAAATACTTCTTGACCTCGGAGTCCCTCACATAGCCTTCGTAGACCTCTATGCGGTCTTTTCCGGGAATGGTGTCTATGATGCGGGCGTATTTCTCAAAGGAGCCGTAGCACTCTCCGGCAATTATGAGCCTGTAGTCCTCCGGGAGGTCACGGAACGCCTCCAGGAGTATGTCCAGCCCTTTGTATTCCCTTATGAGGCCGAAGAAAAGAAGGGTCTTCTTGCTGGCATCCTTCCTTGGAAGTTTTTCACCGAAGTGGGTGTACATGGGGTGCTGCTTCACTATGTGATGGGCAAGGGGCCTTAGCCGAAGGAGGTCGTCCTCCACGCTTGGCGACATGCACATGTAGCCGTCACATGCCTGCAGGAACCACTTTGTGAGCGGAATGTCAAACCAGTGGGGCTCATGCGGAACCACGTTGTGAAGGAGCCCGAGGACCTTTTTGACTCCGCTTCTTCTGGCAACGAAGGACAGAGGAAGGGCAAACCAGCTCATCCAGTAAGGGAGGATGAGGACGTCCGGCTTCCAGTTATGGATGGAGATGGCCGTCTTGACCCAGGTGAAGGGATTTATGGTGTCCAGCATTGCGCTTGACTCCACCTTCACGGCCTCATCTTCCGGGGTAACGTACTGGGTTTTGCCGGGGAAGAAGAAAGAGGGGTACTGCCTTGTGAAATTCCACGCCTTTACTATATGACATTTTCCCAGCTCCTGCAAAAGAGATGCATTGAACTGGGAAATGCCACCCCTGAACGGGTAGAAACATGATAGCAGGGCGATGCGCATGGCAGGGCCTTTTCTTTATTTCTTGGAAGCTTCCTTAGTCTTGATGTAGGCGGCGTTAAGGCCTGCAAGGAGGTCTTCCGTGATGTCCAGACGGGGGTCACCGGTGACAACGGGAGTTGAGAGGATGGGACCGGCGGTGGTGAGGATGAGGGCGTACTGGTGATCTGCGTTGTACTCCTTGACATACTCTGAGATTGCGTTTGCAATCTGGTTCATCATAACCTGCTGTTCCTCGCTCATTTCCTGCTGCTTGCGCATTACGTACTGCTGATAGTCCTGCTGCTGCTGCTGGATTTTCTGGTACTGTGCCTGGGCCACGGAGTTGGTGAGGAGGCCTTTGTCCACTTTGTTCTGGAAATCCGCCATGTCTTTTTCCAGTTTCTTGCCGCGGCGGTCGATTTCGGCCTGGATGCCGGAAGTCTTGGTCTCGAACACGGAATTGAGGTCATTGGCCATGTCGTAGCCTTCCATGACTTTGTCCATGTTGAAGAATACGATGCTGCCGGCTACTGCTGTGCTGTCCTCTGCGGATGCTGCGGCTGCGGGGGCTGCTGCCTGGTTCTGGTTGCAGGACGCTGCAAGAGCCATGATAGCGACGAGGCCTGCGATGATGCTGATGTTCTTTTTCATTATTGAGTTTTAAAATTTTGTCAAGTTTGCAAAGATAACTATTTTTTGCGGATTTCCGTAAGGTAGGCCTTAATAGTTTCACTGAGGCCAAGATACAGGGCGTCACTGATGAGCGCGTGGCCGATGGACACCTCATCTGTCCAGGGGATGGTGCGGATGAAGTAGTTGAGATTCTCAAGGGAAAGGTCATGCCCGGCGTTTAGCCCCAGGCCCGCCTCCCTTGCCGCCAGGGCGGCCTTGAGGTACGGTGCGATGGCCGTCTCAGGGTCCTTGGGGTAGTTTTCGGCATAGGCCGCGGTGTAAAGCTCAACTCTGTCGGCGCCGCACTTTGCCGCGCCGAAGGCCATTTCCGGGATGGGGTCTATGAAGATGGAGGTGCGGATGCCCTTTGCCTTGAATGTTTTGCAAAGGTCCGTGAGGAGGGCCTCATTCTTTATGGTGTCCCAGCCGGCGTTGGAGGTGATGGCGTTTTGGCCGTCCGGCACCAGCGTAACCTGGTCCGGGACCACTTCCAGCACAAGGTCCACGAAACTTTGCACGGTGGGGTTGCCCTCAATGTTGAATTCCGTCTTGATGGTGGGGCGGATTTGCCGGACATCGGCGTACCTTATGTGGCGTTCGTCCGGGCGTGGATGCACCGTAATGCCTTCTGCGCCGAATTCCTCACAGCGGACGGCGGCCAGCGCAACGTCCGGAACGGAGCCACCGCGCGCATTGCGGATGGTGGCAATTTTATTGATATTTACACTTAAACGAGTCATGTCTGTACCATTTACTTCGCAAAATTAAGGATTTTTCTAAGAAAAGTGTTAATTTTGGCGTCTGATTCTTTAGGAACACATATGAAAATCGGATATTTCATCTTGAACGACTCCATTCGCCGGGACTCCCGCATGGCCGCCCTGGTGAAGGACTTGGAAGACGCCACCTTCGAGGTCTATGAGATAAAATCCAAGGCCGATGTCCGCCCTGAAACAGACCTTGTGCTTTCCATGGGCGGCGACGGAACTTTCCTCAGCGCAGCCCATACGGTGGCCGATATCGGCCTGCCGGTGCTTGGCGTCAATTTCGGCCGAATTGGTTTCCTCTGCGAAAACCGCCCGGAGGCCGTGAAAAAGGCGCTTGTGGAGGGAGACTTCTCCATAGAATACCGTACGGTGCTTAACGCCACGCTGAAGGGCCCGGAGGCCAGGAAGTCAATCGGCCTTCTCCCCTATTCCGTAAACGAGGTTGCGCTTCACCGCAGCGGGTCTTCCGTGCTTGGAATCCACGTGAGCGTAAACGGGGAGCCCCTGCCCACCTATTGGGCCGACGGCATCCTTGTGGCAACGCCTTCAGGCTCAACCGCTTACTCGCTGTCGGTTGGCGGCCCCATCTGTATGCCGGACACCAAGGTGCTGGTGCTGGCCCCTATTTCCCCCCACAACCTCAACGTGAGGCCTATCGTAATCTCTGAATCGGCCAAGATTGACATATCCTTCGAGTCCCGTGACGGCCGCGCCACCATGTCCATGGACAACCGCGTGGTGGAAATCCAGCCGGAATGGACAATTCATGTGGAGATGGCACAGTTTTCGCTTAAACGAGTCCGGCTCCCTGAATCGGGGTTTGTGAAGGCCCTCACCTCACGCCTTTTCTGGGGAGAAGACATGCGAAACAACGAATAAGACTGTTATGGAAAGGATACCGCAGCACGTATCTATAATCATGGACGGCAACGGCAGGTGGGCCAAGGCCCGCGGCCGTGAGCGCGTTTTCGGCCACATGGAGGGCGTTGAAAGCGTCCGCGCCTGCCTTGAGTACGCAGTGGAAAAGGGCATCAAGTACCTCTCCCTCTACGCTTTCTCGGAGGAAAACTGGAACAGGCCCAAGGACGAAGTCATGACCCTCATGGAGCTCATGATGAAGTCCATGAAAAACGAAATCGGCCGGTTCATGAAGTACAACATACGCTTCGTGGTGCTTGGCAACAGGGCCAGGCTGTCCGATAGCCTCAACGCCGCCATAGACTCCATGATGGAGGAAACTTCCGGCAACACCGGCACCACCTGCGTGGTTTTCTTAAGCTACAGTGGCAAGTGGGACATCCTCCAGGCCCTGAAAAAGGCTGCGGCGCAGTTATCGGCCCAGGAGATTGAAAACCTTGAAATACAGGATTTTGACAAATACCTTGTGACGGCCGGAATTCCGGACCCGGACCTCCTTATCCGCACTTCCGGGGAAATCCGCATCTCCAACTACCTCCTATGGCAGTGCGCCTACACGGAATTCTACTTCACAGACGTTCTGTGGCCGGATTTCCGCAAGCCGCAGTTCCAGGAGGCGCTGGACGAATATGCCCGCCGTGACCGCCGTTATGGTAAAGTCAAATAAATATTGTTAACTTTGCAGGATAGATTATTTCAGCTGTGAGAAGACTCATACTAATAATAGCCGCGCTGGCACTCTCCGCTTTTTCACTTCATGCCCAGGGAGGCGTGGACATTGACTACGCCCATCCCCGGAAGCTTGCGGTGGGCGGCGTTGGCGTAGAAGGCAACGTGTATTTCAGTGAAAACCAGATTCTCCAGCTCACAGGCCTCAGGAAGGGCATGGAAGTTACCGTCCCCGGAGACGACATCACCGGAATTGTGAAGCGCCTTGTGGCCCAGAGATACTTCGAGGACGTGGAGGTAAGGATAGACTCCCTCAACGCCCAGGCCGATACCGCATGGTTCAAGGTTGTAATCCGTGAGCGCCCGCGCGTTTCCCGCTGGACATATACCGGAGTCAAGTCCGGAGAGAAGAAAGACCTCCAGGAAAGGCTCAACCTCCGGCCCGGCCGCGAATTCTCCGACTACGTGAAGAACACCTCCATAGACATCATCAAGCGCTACTACAAGGAGAAAGGCTTCATCAACGTGAACGTGGACACCGAGGTCGTCAAGGACACAGTAATCCGCAGCGCCATACGCGTGAACTTTGCCGTAGACCGCGGCAAGAAGGTGCACATCAAGAAAATCAACTTCTCCGGCAACACGGATGTCAAGGAGCGCAAGCTTGCCAAGAACATGAAGGAGACCCACGCCGCAACGTGGTACAACTTCTTCAAGTCCAAGAAGTTCAAGGAGAAAGAGTATCAAACGGACCGCAAGACGGTGCTGGACGCCTTCAACGAGGCCGGCTACCGTGACGCCCGCCTGGTGAGGGACTCCATATATATGGTAGACGACAAACACCTCAACATAGACATGGTGTTTGACCAGGGCAAGAAGTACTACTTCCGAAACATCACCTGGACCGGCAACTCCGTATACCCCTCAGACGTTCTCAACAACATCCTCCAGATCAAGAAGGGAGATGTCTATGACGTTGTGACCATGGAAAAACGCCTGCACGGCGGCGGTAAGGAAAACGAATACGACGTTTCCAAGCTGTACAGGGACAACGGCTTCCTGTTCTTCAACGTAACTCCCGTAGAAGTCAACATCCAGAACGACTCAATTGACGTAGAGATGCGTATCTCCGAAGGCAAGCCCGCAACGCTCAACGAGATTGTGATAAACGGCAACGACCTCACCAATGAAAGGGTGGTGCGCCGTCAGCTCATGACAAGGCCCGGCTACCTCTTCTCACAGAGTGACTTCGAGCGCTCCATCCGTGAAATAGCCTCCATGGGCCAGTTTGACGCCGAAGCCATAATGGGTGCGGGCGGCTACTCCATCATCCCCAACCAGCTCAACAACACCGTAGACATTATATATAATGTGACGGAGAAGCCGTCTTCCCAGCTGGAACTCTCCGGCGGTTGGGGCGGCAACACGTTCGTTCTCACCGCGGGCGTAAGCTTCAACAACTTCTCCACCCGCCGCATGTTTGAGAAGGGTGCCTGGAGGCCTGTGCCGCTTGGAGATGCCCAGAACCTTGCGTTCCGCTTCCAGACCAACGGCCGCTACTATACCAACCTCAGCGCCAGCTTCACGGAGCCCTGGCTGTTCGGCAAGCGTCCTACGTCCCTCTCCATTTCCGGATACTATTCCAGGATGACGGACTCCTACCTTGCAATCGGCATCCTGTCCACGGACAAGATGTTCGAGGTGTTCGGCTTCAACGCCGGGCTTGGTACGCGCCTTAAGTGGCCCGACAACTACTTTGTGCTGTACAACAACCTCAGCTGGCAAACCTACAAGCTCACCAACTGGACCAACAGCTACTTTGCCTTCAACGACGGTATTTCACATAACCTCAGCTATACGCTGTCGCTGTCCCGTAACTCTACGGACCAGCAGATTTATCCCCGTACGGGCTCTGAATTCTCCGCCTCCCTGCAGCTTACGCCGCCGTATTCCCTGTTCCGCAAGTACACCTGGACCACGGATGCATCCGGCAACCGCGTAAAGCAGCCCGTGGGCAGTTATAAAGACGTCAACTATGACAATTGGACTTCGGCCGAACGCTACAAGTGGATTGAATACCACAAGTGGAAGTTCAACGCAACCGTGTACACCAAGCTCGTCGGAGACCTTGTGCTCATGACGCGCGCACAGTTCGGCTACCTTGGATACTATAACCGCAACTGGGGCTACTCCCCGTTCGAGAACTTCCAGGTGGGTGGTGACGGCATGTCCGGCTACATGACCTACGGTGCGGAAATAGTTTCCCTGCGCGGTTATGAGGACTACTCCCTCACCCCCCGCAAGATGACCCCCTATAGCCGTAACCTTGAGAGTTATGCCGGTAACGTCTACGACAAATTCACCGTGGAGCTCCGCTATCCGGTCATCCTTCAGCCCCAGTCCACTATCTTTGTGCTGGGCTTCCTGGAGGGCGGTAACTGCTGGAGTGACATACGAGACTTCAACCCGTTCCAGATCAAGCGTAGCGCCGGTGTTGGCGTGAGGGTGTTCCTGCCCATGATCGGCCTCCTTGGCGTAGACTGGGGCTGGGGCTTCGACGACCCCGTCAACGGCGGCAGCCAGTTCCACTTTGTCCTTGGCCAGCAGTTCTAGGTATGGTTTTTGCCTCTCACATCCTGTCATCCCGAATGACCTTATATCACAAGCGATGCACACTGTCATCCCGAGCGTAGTCGAGGGATCTTAAAAAGAAAGAAAGAAACGATAAAATATATTTGATATGAAAAAACTATTTGTATTCGCACTTGCAGCATTCGCCACTTTGAGCCTTCAGGCCCAGAGCTTCGGCCGTGTCAATTTCTCAGAGCTCGTGGCACTGATGCCGGAAATGGATCAGGCCCGCGAGGTTATCGCCGCCTCCCAGAAAGAGGCCGAAGAAACCTACAGCGCCATGGTAGAGGAATTCCAGAGCAAATATACCCAGTACACCCAGAAGAGAGACTCCTGGACCGCCGCTATCCGCGAATCCAAGGAGCGCGAACTCTCCGACATGCAAAACCGCATCCAGGAATTCCAGAACAACATTTCCCAGGAACTCCAGCAGCAGCAGAACCAGCTTCAGGCTCCCATCTACGAGAAAGCCAACAAGACTGTCCAGGAGCTTGCAAAGGCAAAGGGCCTCATCGCCCTCTTCGACTCCACCCAGGCCCTCTACTTCGACGAATCCAAGGTGATTGACCTCACAGCCGAAGCCCGCAAGGCCCTTGGTATTGCCCCTGAGCGCACCCTTGAAGCCCTCCAGGCCGAACTCCAGGCTCAGGCCCAGGCCGCTGCCGGCCAGGCTCCCGCCGCCGCCCCCGCTGCCAAGTAACTCTTCGCCCCCTTGATAGTTCTCCCCTTGTGGTGGAGGCTATCTATTTAGCAATCAACTAATTATAGAGGTCTCTACTAGAAAAAGTTCTAGTAGAGACCTCTGTAATTAACTGAGTATCAAGCAAGTAACCTCCACTAAGGCTACTTGCAAATAAGCGTTGCAGAAGTTGCGTCCGTGACGGTGACGTCCGTGTAATCGCCTTTTTTAAGGTTCCGGGCGGGGAATACGCACATCATGTTGTTGGAGGCACGGCCGCAAAGCATGTTGGAGTCCCGTTTTGAGGGGCCCTCCACCAGGACGTGCATGATACGGCCAATCTGGGCGCGGTAACGCTCCAGGGACTTACGGTTCTGGAGTTCAATAATTTCGTTGAGCCTGCGGTTCTTGATGTCTGCGGGTACGTCGTCCTGCATGGTGCGGTTGGCAAGCGTTCCGGGGCGGTCGGAGTAGGCAAACATGAAGGCCCAGTCAAAGCCAACTTCCTCCATGAGGCTTAGCGTAAGCGCGTGGTCTTCCTCTGTTTCCGTACAGAAACCCGCAATTACATCCGTTGTGAGGCCGCAGTCCGGCATCACCTCACGGATTTTTGAAACCCTTTCCAAGTACCATTCACGGCTGTATTTCCGGCGCATGAGGTCCAGCATCCGGGTGCTCCCGGACTGCACCGGAAGATGGATGTGGCGGCAGATGTTGGGCTTTGAAGCCATTGTGTAAATGACTTCGTCGGAGATGTCCTTGGGGTGGGATGTGGCAAAACGGACGCGGAGGTCCGGAGCTATATCGGCCACCCTGGCAAGAAGCTGCGCAAAGTTAACCGTCTCAGTCTCAGACTTATACAGGTAACTGTCCACGTTCTGACCAAGGAGCGTTACCTCCTTGTAGCCCTTCCGGTAAACGTCGCAGGCCTCGCGCACAATGGAGTTGGCGTCGCGGGAGCGTTCGGCACCACGGGTATAGGGCACCACGCAGTAGGAGCACACGTTGTTGCATCCGCGCATGATGGAGATGAAGGCCGAAATCCCGTTCTTGTCCGTGCGGACGGGGGTGATGTCCGCGTAAGTTTCCTCGCGGGAAAGGAGGACGTCCATCTGGGGGCTGTCCGGCGTGATGGCGTCAAGCAGGCGCGGCAGGCTGCGGTAGGAGTCCGGTCCCACCACAAGGTCCACTTTTCCGGAATCCAGGAGCTTGTCCTTGAGGCGTTCGGCCATACAGCCAACTATGCCCACAAATACTCCGGGCCTTGCTTTTTTCTGCTGATTGAAAACTTCTATTCGGCCCCAGATGCGCTGTTCAGCGTTATCGCGGATGGAGCAGGTGTTGGCCATTATGAGGCTGGCTTCCTCCATGCTTTCCGTGCGCTCATAGCCGGCCTTTTGAAGAATAGCGAATATGACTTCGGTGTCGTTTACGTTCATCTGACACCCGTATGTTTCTATGTATGCCTTTTTCATAGGGTGCAAAGGTACTCAAAAAAAATGAAAAACACGGTTGCACCGCTATCCCACAACCTCGCGCTTCTCGTCGGCAAAGGAGAAGAAGGAATCTTCGGCCACAATTATGTGGTCCATGAGGGTTATCTCAACGGCCCTGAGGGCCCTTTTGAGGCGTTCAGTCTGACGGATGTCGGATTCCGAGGGCTTGCTGTCACCGCTGGGGTGGTTGTGCACCAGGATTATGTGGGAGCACTGTTTCTCTATAGCCTTTTTAAGGATTCGGCCGGTATCAAGGAGCACCATCTCAAGGCTTCCGGAGTGAATCATCTCCTTTCCAAGCACAAAGTTCATTCGGTTGAGATAAATCACCCAGCATTCCTCATGGTCCAAGCCCTTGAACTGCGGCAGCATGATCCCGTACACCTGTTTGGGAGACGTCAGGGCCTTCTTTTCAAGGATGGCGTTTTCCTCAAATGAGCGCCTTCCAAGTTCCATTGCGGCCGAAATAACCAGTGCGCGCACCTCCCCTACGCCTTTCTGGGCCATGAGGCGCCGGATGGGCGTTGCGGCAAGGAGGGTGAGCCTGCCCTCGCTCATGGCAATGAGTTCCTGGGCAACCTCCATCACGTTTTTCCCGCCCACGCCGCTGCCAAGCAGGACCGCCAGTAGTTCCGCGTTGCTAAGGGCCCTTGCACCTCTTATCCTCAGTTTCTCCCGGGGACGCTCGTCCGGGAACATTTCTTTGATCTTCATGGCCGCAAGGTAATGGATAAAAACGAAAAACAACACCTTCCCGTAAGAGAAAGTGTTGTTTCACGTGATTATTTTGCTGTTTTTATTGAATGAAGGCCAGGATTTCAGATTTTGAAACATTGTCTCCCTGCTTTGCGGGGGCAGCCACAACAATTCCGTCCACGGCAGCCACAATGTCTTCAAGTCCGTAGAAGGTTTGTACATGGCCGATGACCTCCCCGGCTTTCACCTTCTTTCCGGCTATGGGAGCCTTTGAGGCATCGTCTACGTCCAGTTCCCAAAGGAGCTGGCCCTTGACGGGGCTCTGGACAGGAGTGGCCTTGGGGTATTTCTGGATGTAGGCGTCAATATCAATCTTCGGCATTTCAACAACTGGACGCTCTACCACAATGGGGGCGCCGGCCTTGGCCTTGAGTTCTGCGAGCTCCTTGTTGAAGCGCTCCTTGGCAACTCCACTGCGGTAATCGCGGTACTGGCGTTCATGCATGGCCAGCTCAAAGAGTTCTTCGTCGTCCTCTCCGTAGTCCCAGCCTTCCTCGTCCATCATCTTGCGGAACTTGGGGAGTTCGTCGGGGTAATTGTCCTGAGGGTTGCCGGTTGTGAACTCCATGCCCTTTTCCTTTGCCAGGGCCACGATTTCCGGGGCCAGTTCTCCGGGAAGCTTGCCCATGTGGCCGAGGATCATGCCCCAGGTGTCTTTGTCTATGGTGGTCCAGCGAGGCTTGTCCTGAAGCATGTTGTAGAGGTTCATGAGGGCCGTGTTCTTGACGTACTGGCTGAAGGGGGTCACCAGCGGCGGGTAGCCGAGGCGGGGCCATACGTACTCCACTTCCTCAAAGAGTTTCACCATAAGGGTGTCAAGGCTCATTTCCGGCCTGCCGTGGGCGCGCTGGGTGGCGTTGATTGCACCCTGGAAGCCCTTTAGGTCGGCCATCATGGAGCCCATCATGCCGCCGGGAAGGCCGCAGCCCACAAGGAGGGAGGTCATGCGGGAGTTGGAGGGGTTGATCCAGTAGCCAAGGAAGTCGTCAATGAATTTCTGGGTGAGGCGCCTTACCTCCATGTAGGCGTCCATGTTGAGGTCCTTCACCAGGAAGCCGTCGCTGCGGAGCATCTCACGGATGGTGATTACGTCCGGGTGCACCTTGCCCCAGGAGAGAGGCTCCACGGCAACGTCAAGGTAGTCTGCACCGGCACGGGCCACTTCCAGCATGGAAGCAACGGAGAAACCGGGGCCTGTATGGCCGTGGTACTGCACCTTGATGTGGGGGTATTTCTTCTTGATGTCGGCAACAAGCTCTCCAAGCACGTTTGGACGGCCGATACCCGCCATGTCCTTGAGGCAGATTTCATCGGCCCCATATTCCACAACCTTGTCTACGATGTCCATGTAGTAGGCGACGGTGTGGACGGGCGAATGGGTGATGGAAAGCGCCACCTGGGATATCATACCGCCTTTTTTTGCGCCGATGACGGAGCCCTTGAGGTTGCGGTGGTCGTTGAGGCCGCAGAAGCTGCGGGCGATGTCCGTGCCCTGCTTTTTCTTAACCTTGAACATGAGTTCACGCACATCCAGAGGCACGGGATTCATCCTGAGGGCATTTAGGCCGCGCTCCAGCATGTGTGTCTGGATGCCTGCCTTGTGGAACGGGGCCGTCCAGGCACGCACCGCCTTGTTGGGGTTTTCGCCGAACAGGAGATTCACCTGCTCAAACGCGCCGCCGTTGGTCTCCACGCGGTCGAAGCAGCCCATGTCGATGATTGCCGGAGCCACCTCTACCAGCTGGTCCACACGCGGAACATATTTACCGGAACTTTGCCACATATCCCTGTAAACCAGGGAGAACTTTATTTCACGTTTTGTCATAGTATTGCAAAGATACTAAATAAATTTTGCAAAACCGGAAAAAAGCCTTACATTTGCAGTCCCAACATGGTGAGTGTAGTTCAGTTGGTAGAGCATCGGATTGTGGTTCCGAGTGTCGTGGGTTCGAGCCCCATCACTCACCCTTCAAGCCCTGGTTTCATGACCGGGGCTTTTTTGTGCATGCTACAGTTCCCTGCGGAGACGGGCTTTGGGGATGTCCAGGAGGGCCCTGTACTTGGCGATGGTGCGACGGGCAACCTTGTAGCCCTTGGCCGAAAGGCCGTCTACAAGTTCGTCGTCGGTGAGAGGGTTGTGCTTGTCTTCGGCATCCACCATTTCACGGAGGGCCTTCTTGATTTCGCGGGTGGATACTTCCTCGCCGTCTGAGTTTTCAAGGCCTTCGGAGAAGAAGTATTTGAGGGGGAATATGCCGAAGTGGGTTTCTATCCACTTGCTGTTTACCACGCGGGAGATTGTGGAGATGTCGAACCCCGTGCGTTCTGCTATGTCCTTGAGAACCATAGGCTTGAGGGAACTCTCATCCCCGTCTATGAAGTAGTCGTGTTGGTACTCCAGGATGGCTCTCATGGTGCTCTCCAGTGTATTCTGCCTCTGGCGCAGGGCCTCTATGAACCACTTGGCCGAATCTATCTTCTGCTTCACGAACGAAGCCGCGTCTTTATCGGCCTTGGACTCAGAGTACTTGCCAGTTTCCATTATCTCAGAGTACTTCCTGTTGATGCGGAGTTCCGGGATGTTGAAGCGCGGCATGGAGAGGATGAGCTCCCCGTTTTCGTATTCCAGCACGAAGTCCGGAACCACCTGCTGGGCTTGGTCTGAGTAAGAGTCGTCTATCTGGCCGCCCGGCGACGGGTTGAGGTGCTTTATCTCATCGAGAACCGCCTTCAGATCATCCTCCGAGAGATGAAGCCGTGACATAATCTTCTGGAAATGACGGTTTTTGAAGGCTTCAAACTGGTCCCTGACCACCTTGATGGCGTTCTCCACGGACGGCGTGCGCTTTTTGTCCTCAAGCTGGATAAGGAGGCACTCCCTGAGGTCCCGGGCCCCTACTCCGGAGGGCTCGAACTCCTGGATTATGCGGAGCATCTTCTCCACTTCTTCGGCCGAAGATTCTATTCCGGCACGGAACGCGAGGTCGTCTACAAGGGATTCGATGTCCCTTCTGAGATAACCGTCGTCGTCAAGGGAGCCGATAATGAAGCTGGCAACCGCCCTCTCATGGTCCGAGAGTTGGCGATATCCAAGCTGCTCCTGAAGGCTGCCGGTGAAACTCTGCTTAACGGAGAAGGTGTTGTACTGCGGGCGTTCGTCCTTGCCCCAGTTGTTTACGTGGAGGTTATATGAAGGGATGTCGTCGTCCTGAGAACCGTAGTTTTCCTCCATGGACCCGCCGCTTTGCTCCCGGGCTTCTACCTCCGAGATTGAGACCTCGCGGTCATCGGCCCCTTTTTGGGGAGTGTCGTCAATGACAGGATTGTCTGAGAGAACCTCCCGCACATGCTGCTCCAGAGCCTGCACAGGCATCTCTATAAGCTTTATAGTCTGGATCTGGAGCGGAGAAAGTTTCTGCTGGAGCTTCTGCTCCATTCCCTGTTTGATGGAAGCGGCCATTATCTAGGGAAGTTGATGTTCTCTTTGATGATGTACGCAGTGGGATAGGTTCCCTTTAGCGCATTGTATATCCTGAGGGCCTCGTCCCTTGTGCGGAAATCACCTATTGTCACCTTGTAATTGGGAGACTCGAAGCTGCGGTACACCCCGGTTTCAGGGTACTGTGCCCTGAGGTATGCGGCAATGCTCTCAGAGCGCACGCGTGCCTGAGGCGAATTGTCATAGAAAACGCGGATGCGGTATCCCTGGACGGCCTTTGAGGCGTTGGAATCTACATAGCCCTGCAGAGCCTTCCTCACCTCCGGGGTCTGGTTTATTTCTGCACCCGGGCCGATAACGGAGAGGATGGTTCGGCCCACATAGGTGGAATCCATCCGGGCAAGGTTGAGGGAATCCTGGGCCGACAATCCGAAGACGGACAGGGCCAGAAGCGAGATTAGTATGGTGAAAATGCGTCTCATTTTGAGAATTCTGCTAAGTTGATTTTCTTGTACGAAAGTGGCGTCTTGAGCTTGCCGTTTTTGGTGGCAACCTTCAGGTTTATATCGGCATCAATGCCTTCAAGCGAACTCCTTGTGGAGAGTTTGAGCACGTTCAGGAGCGAAATCCCGGGCTCAAGGGTAATGGTGCATGGAAGTTCATAAAGGAGGATTTTCTTCCCTTCCACCATGATGGGCCCCGTGGTGAAGGAGGCAAACGGGACGTCGTCTACGCGAATGAGGCCGTTGACTTCATCCACGCTAAGGGTAATGGCGGGGTTGTCTACGCCAAGGGTGAGAACGGCGTCGAAGGAGCGCATTGAAGTGGGGATAATGTACTTGACCCCGGCCGAAACAAGTTTGATGTCCTTGATCTTGGACACGCCGCAGCCGCCTGCCATAAGACAGGTGAGAACCACGGCAACGGCCAGCGATAGTATGCGCCCAAGTTTTTTCATCTTCACAAAGGTAGTGAAAAATCAGGAAATTTTATATATTTGTAGCTGAAACAAGTCTCGTGCCATGAAAGTAAACCACATTGGGGAACACAATTCCGTCCTGGGCCGGTTCATGCTTGAACTGCGTGACGCCCGTATCCAGAAAGATAGCCTCCGCTTCCGCACCAACCTCCAGCGCGTTGGGGAAATCTTCGCCTACGAAATCTCAAAAACCCTGGAATACTCTGAAAAAGATGTGGTTACGCCCCTTGGCGTGGCAAAGGTCCAAACCCCGGACACCCCGCTTGTCATAGCCACCATCCTCCGTGCCGGCCTCCCCATCCAGGAAGGCATGCTGCGCTTTTTCGACCACGCCGAAACCGCTTTCCTTTCGGCCTACCGCAGCACCGGCAAACTTGGCTACTTCAAGGTTAAGGCAAAGTACTGCACCACCCCTTCCCTTGAGGGCAAAACCCTCATTTTATCAGACGCCCTCCTTGCCACCGGCTCCTCCATGGAAGTGGGCATTGAGAAACTCCACGAAGAAGGCGGCGTTCCTGCCAAAGTTCACCTTGTTTGCCCCGTGGCCAGCCGCTATGCCGTAGACCACCTTTGCCAGGTATACGGCCCCGAGTACACCCTTTGGGTTGCCGCCATCGACGAAGAACTCACCAGCCAAAGCTACATCATCCCCGGCATCGGAGACGCCGGAGACCTAGCCTTCGGCGACAAGATCTAGCCCCCTGCCCTCGCTAGTTCTCACCACCACCGCACGGTAATGCCGTGACGGTGCGGCTTAACTATTTGCTTTTCAGCCACTTACACGGTTCTTTGGGATTAATCCTTTTCCCAAAGAACCGTGTAAACACCTGTATGCCAACACTTTACCCCGCACCCAATCGGCATTACACTTTGCGTATAATAGCAACGGAAGGCAAAAACACGCCGAAAATGGCCGCAAATGGAACCGCGAAGAAATTTGTGGAAAAATTTGGAAGAAAATGTAAGAAAATGGAAAATTTTCCTTACCTTTGTCACCAAGCGTGAAAGTAATAAGTAATTATGGTCAGATTCTTCGGCAAAGCCAGCGGCAAAGTGGATGACAAGGGGCGCGTAGTGCTCCCTGCCATTTTCCGTGATGCCATGGCAAAAGACGGCCTGGAGGACATGACCCTCATCGTCAAGAAAAACGTCCAGCAGTGTTGCCTGGATGTGTTCACCTATGCCGAATGGGTGCACCGCAGCGACAAACTGCTGGAAGGCCTTGACCCTGAGCTTAGTACAGATGACGCTAATTTTTGGACCAAGTACAACGAGGGCGTGTACCCCATTGTCCCGGACGGCAAGCTGGGCAGGCTCAACATCCCCTCCGAGTTACTTGAAAAAGCAGGTATTGCCAAGGAGGTAGTGCTTAGCGGAATCGGTTACAAGCTTCAGATATGGGCAAAGGAGACCTATGAGGCCTCCCTCATGACAGACGAAGAGTTCAAACTTTCCGCACAGAGACACTCCGTTAAGAAGTAAGGGAGGTCTCAGGAATGTCAGAATATCATATCCCCGTGCTGCTTGAGGAAAGTGTTTCCTCTCTCATCACAAATCCCAATGGAATATACGCAGATGCCACTTTCGGAGGCGGTGGACATACCGCTGCCATACTTTCACGCTTATCCGGTGACGGAAGGGTCATCGCCTTCGATCGTGACATCGACGCTATAAACGGCGCCCTCAAGGACTCCCGTCTCACCCTCATTCACAACAACTTCCGCTTCATTGAGAACTACTCGGCCTTTTATTCTGTAAAGTTCGACGGAATCCTGGCTGACCTTGGGGTATCAAGCCACCAGTTTGACACCGCAGAGCGGGGATTCAGTTTCCGCTATGAGGACGCACCGCTGGACATGCGTATGAACCAGGGCGCAAAGCTCACCGCCGCAGAAGTGGTGAACACCTATGAGGCTGAGGACCTTGAGCGTATCCTGAGGCTGTACGGAGAGGTGGACGGCGCACGCAATGTGGCAAGGCTCATAATGGAAGCAAGGCCCATCGCCACCACCGGAGACCTTGACCGTGCGGTTGCAAAAGTGCTCCCCAAGGGGGCCGAACACAAGATCCTGGCAAAGATTTACCAGGCCCTCCGTATAGAGGTGAACGGTGAAATGCGCTCCCTGGAGAAGTTCCTGGAAGGCGCTGCAAGAAGCCTGAAGCCCGGCGGCCGCCTTGTGGTTATAACCTACCACAGCCTTGAAGACCGCATGGTGAAAAACTTTATCAAAACCGGCAACGTGGACGGCACCGTGCAGCAGGACGTTTTCGGCCGAACCGACACTCCGCTTGAGGCCGTGAACCGTAAGCCCATCCTCCCTACGGAGGAAGAGATTGCCGGGAACACCAGGGCAAGGAGCGCGAAACTCCGCGTGGCAGTGAAAAAGAACGAGGGAGGGCCCGCGCGATGACTGTGAAGAATTTTTGGCTCAGCGTCCGGAACGTGTTCCGGGCCCTCAGGAACGGAGACCTTCTCCTCAGGGTGAAGGCCGACAAATACTACATCCACGTGATGTACGCCTTCCTCCTCATGTGGATTTCCATCATGCTGAGCCTGCAGGTGGACAAGACCCTCACCCGCGCAGGGGCCAACAAGGCGGCCCTGGAGGAACTGAGGATACATCATACAGAAAGCGAAGCCGCCCTTGTGAAGATAAAGAGCGCTTCGGCAACGGAGACAAGACTTAAGAAACTGGGTTCGGAGGCCGCAATGCCCCAGGAACCCGCAACGGTGATAAAGAAGAAATGAGCTCAAGGGAGAGCGAAATACGGGACACCATTGAAAACCGCGACAGAATCCACGTGGTTATGTTCTTCCTGTCCCTGCTGTTTCTGGCGCTTGGTGTGGCAATCATTGTATGGGTTGTCAAGATCCAGACGTCATACACCGTTGACGACAAGGTGATAGGCCTGTTCAGGCCGGTGGTCCAAAAACATGTGGACATTCCTGTCAGGGGCCGAATCCTGGCCACGGACGGAAGGCCCCTTGCAATATCGGCCCCGCTCTACGACCTTCACATGGACTGCACCGTACTCAAGCAGAACTACATAGACCGCGGCAAGGACTCTCTGGAGCGCGTATGGCAGGACAAGGCCCGCCTCCTTGGCGCCGCCCTTGCCGGGGAATTCCGTGAGAAGAGTGCCGAAGGATGGACAAACGCCATCCTGACAGGCCGCTCAAAGGGCTCAAAATACCTCCTCATAAGGAAGAACGTGGACCTTGAGACCCTTCGCCGGATCCAGACCTTCCCCCTCTACAAGGAAGGCCCCTACCGCGGAGGACTCATAGTGGAGGCCCACGAAGAGCGTATCTACCCCTACGACTCCCTGGCCCGCCGCGTGATAGGCTACGTGAAGGAGCAAAACCGAATCGGCCTTGAAAACAGCTACGACTCCGAACTCCACGGCCGCGACGGCTATGAATGGAGAAGGGTCACCGACGACGGCTCTTGGGTCCGGGACCTTGACTCCACCAGCGTGCAGGTCCAGGACGGAAACGACATCAGGACCACCCTCAACGTGGATTTCCAGGACATTGCCGACAAAGCCCTCCGCGCCCAGATAGACGGAGACGACGAAGTCCGCGCCGGAATATGCATAATAATGGAGGCCAAGACCGGAGCCATCAGGGCGATGGTGAACCTCTCCCGCGGCGCGACGCCCCAGACCACCCTTTGGGAGCGCGAAAACCTGGTCCTGAGGCAGGTGGGCGAACAGGGCTCCGTCATGAAGACCGTCACCCTCCTCTCCCTTGTGGAAGACGGCTACGTGAAAACCCTGGAGCAGACCATCCCCACCAATAACGGCTTTGTGCCCGGCGGCTACAACCAGGACGTCCATATCCTTGATTACCAGAGGGAAACGGGCCGAAGGGACATTAGCGTGATGCACGGCTTTGAGATTTCCTCCAACTACGTGTTCACGTATTTGGCCGAAAACTACTACGGCAAGCAGCCCCAGGAGATGTTCGACCACATCTACTCCTACAGGCTTGGTGAGGCCTTCGACTTTGACATCCCCGGCCTTGGCACCCCCGTTGTGAACCGCCCCGGCACCCCCGGATGGTCCAGGACCACCCTTGGCACCACGGCCTACGGATACAGCATAAGCGTGACTCCGCTCCACATTGCAACCTTCTACAACGGCATAGCCAACAAGGGCTCAATGATGAAGCCCTACCTTGTAGAAAGCGTGGAGAAGGACGGCAAGGTGGTAAAGAGGTTCGAGCCCAGCGCCCTCAACAGCAGCATCTGCTCCCCCGCCACCGCCGACACCGTCACCAGGGCCCTCAGGGCCGTTGTGAACACCGGTACGGCCACAAGGCTTAAAAAGGCAAGGCTGTCCGTAGCCGGAAAAACCGGAACCGCCCGCGTGGTCCTTTCGGCCGATGAACGTGGCGGCAGCCGTGACCCCTACTCCGACTCCCAGGGCCGAAAGAAGTTCCAGGGCACCTTTGTGGGCTTTTTCCCGGCCGATCCCGACGAAGAGCCCAAGTACACCATCCTTGTGACCGTGTACTCCTACCCCAGCCATCACAACTTCTACGGCGGCACCAAGCCCGCCCTTGCCGTGAGGGAGATAGTGGACAAGATTTACGCACTTGACGACACCTGGCGCCCTGAGCTTCGGCCCACCGCCAAAGTGCCCCTAATGACAGACGAGAAATGAACTATAAGGACTATACACTGATTACCGCCGATTCCAGGAAGGTTGTTCCCGGAGCGCTGTTCATCGCCGTCCGCGGCCATGAATCCGACGGTCACGCCTATATCCAGGCCGCCATTGACAATGGTGCCACCGGCATTGTGTGCGAAGAGATGCCCGATCTGGTCGGGCATGACGTGGAAGTTGAAGTGGTGGAAAACAGCCGCAAGGCGCTGGCGCTGATTGCGGATGAGTATTACGGCCATCCGTCAGGGAAACTGACGCTGGTGGGAATTACCGGAACAAACGGAAAAACCACCACGGTGACGCTTCTGTACAGGCTTTTCAAGGGCATGGGATACAGCTGCGGACTGCTTTCCACAATTGCAAACTACGTGGACGACGAGCGCATTGAGACCACAAACACCACCGTGGATCCCATAACCCTCAACAGCCTGCTGGCAAGGATGGTGGAAAAGGGCTGCGAATACTGCTTCATGGAAGTGAGTTCCATTGGAGTGGAGCAGGACCGCGTGACAGGCCTTGAGTTTGCCATGGGAATCTTCTCCAACCTCACCCACGACCACCTTGACTACCACGGCACCTTTGCCGAATACCTTCGCTGCAAGAAACTCTTCTTTGACAACCTGCCGAAGAAAGCCGTCGCCCTCATAAACACGGACGACAAACACGGTAGCGTGATGGTCCAGAACACCGCCGCAAAGGTTGTTACATACTCTGTAAGGGGCCTCGCGGACCACACAGCCCGCGTTATGGAAGAGAGCTTCGACGGCATGCTCCTGAAGATTGACGGAACGGAGGTTTGGTGCCGCCTCATTGGCGAACACAACGCCTACAACCTCCTTGCAATATATTCGGCCGCAATAAACCTTGGGGCAAAGAAGGAGGAGACCCTCCTTGCGCTCTCCACGCTTGAACCCGCACCCGGAAGGCTGGAGAACCTCAACGGTCCCAAGGGCCTCAGCGTAATCATAGACTACGCCCACACCCCCGACGCCCTTGAGAACGTGCTGAAGACCCTCCGCGCCATCGCCCCCAAGAGGCAGCTTATATGCCTGTTCGGCTGCGGCGGAGACCGTGACCGCACCAAGCGCCCGGAAATGGCCCAGATTGCCGAAAACCTGGCCGACCGCATTGTGGTCACCTCCGACAACCCCCGCACCGAAGACCCTCATGCCATCATAGAGGAAATCAAGGCCGGACTTTCCATAAAGGGACTCGCAAAGTCCATAGTGATTGAAGACCGCCGCGAGGCTATCCGCACGGCCATCCTCACCGCCCCGGAAAGCGCCACCATCCTCCTTGCCGGAAAGGGCCACGAGACCTACCAGATTATCGGCCGGGAAAAACATCATTTTGACGAAAAAGAAATTGTGACTGAAACCTTTAAACTCCTCATGCAATAGCAATGATATACCACCTTCTGAAATACCTTGAAAGCACAGGAGCCGACTTCCCCGGAATGGGCCTTGTGAACTTCCTGAGTTTCCGCGCAATGGCTGCGGCGGTTACCGCAGTGCTGGTTGCCATGATAGCCGGAAAGAAGATTATCCGCCTTCTCCAGAAAAAGCAAATCGGCGAAACCGTCCGTGACCTTGGCCTGGAAGGACAGATCCAGAAAAAAGGCACCCCCACCATGGGAGGCGTCATCATAATCCTCTCCATCCTCTCCGGCGCGCTCCTCTGGTGCGACCTCACCAACATCTACGTGATCCTTCTCCTTGTGAGCACCCTCTGGTGCGGCGCGCTTGGTTTTGCCGACGACTACATCAAGGTGTTCAAGCACAACAAGGAAGGCATGTCCGAAAAAGGAAAGCTCATCGGCCAGATAGCGCTTGGCTTCATTGTGGGCCTTACCGTGTGGATGAGCCCGGACATAGTGGTGCGTGAAAAAGTTGAAGTTAAGGAAAGCGTGGAGCGCACCCTGGAAACCGAGACCACGGTTACCAGTGGCCGATATGTGGAGGAAGACGTTGTGAAAAGCACCAAGACCACCATCCCTTTTGTAAAGAACCACGAGTTTGACTACCGCTGGCTCTCCCCCGTGAAGGGCACTTGGGGCTGGTATGCAAAATGGGCTATTTATGTTCTGATGATAGTGCTGGTAATTACCGCATGCTCCAACGGAACCAATCTCACTGACGGGTTGGATGGACTTGCAGCGGGAACATCGGCCATTGTTGGAGTTGTATTAGGCATCCTGGCATGGCTGGGGGGCAACCTGATAGACTCTAACTACCTTAACATCATGTATATACCCGGAAGCGGAGAGATTGCAATCTTCATGAGCGCCTTTGTTGGGGCACTCATAGGATTCCTGTGGTACAACTCCTTCCCCGCCCAGGTATTCATGGGAGACACGGGAAGCCTTACCATTGGCGGCGTCATTGGCGTGAGCGCGGTGCTCATGCGAAAGGAACTGCTCCTTCCCCTTCTTTGCGGCATCTTCTTCGTGGAGAGCCTGTCCGTACTCCTTCAGAGGTTCTACTTCAAGTACACCCGTCGCAAGTACGGCACCGGAAGGCGCATCTGGAGCATGGCTCCCCTCCACCATCATTTCCAGGACAAGAAGGCCCCCGAAGGCCCCGTCCTCTTCCCCAAACCGGTTCCCGCCCAGCACGAGGCGAAGATCACCATCCGTTTCTGGATTGTGGGAATCATACTGGCAGTTAGTACATTGGCATTGTTGAAGATTAGGTAAATATGAAAAGAGTAGTAGTTTTAGGCGGCGCGGAAAGCGGAGTAGGCGCTGCGGTTCTGGCAAAAGTGAAAGGATTCGATGTGTTCCTCTCTGACAAGGGACAGATCAAGGATTCCTATATAGAAACCCTCAAGAAGTGGGACATCCCCTTCGAGCAGGGGCAGCACACGGAGGAACTTATCCTCAGTGCCGATGAAGTGGTGAAGTCCCCGGGCATCCCGGGAACAGTTCCCATGGTGCAGAAGGTGAAGGAAAACGGCATCCCCGTTATCTCCGAGATTGAATTTGCAAGCCGATACGACTCTGCAAAGAAGATCTGCATTACCGGCTCCAACGGAAAGACCACCACCACTTCCCTCATCTACTACCTCCTGAAAAACGCGGGGCTCAATGTGGGACTTGGCGGCAATATCGGCCAAAGCTATGCATATCAGGTTGCTACCGAGCACTTTGACTACTATGTGCTGGAGATTTCAAGTTTCCAGCTGGACGACATCCGTGACTTCCGCCCGGACATCGCCATCATAACCAACATCACCCCGGACCATCTTGACCGCTACGACCACAAGATGGAGAACTACATCAATGCCAAGTTCAACATAACCCGCAACCTCCGCGAGGACGACTGCTTTATCTTCGACTCCGACGACTCCATCACCGTGGGTCACCTCTCAAAGATAGTCCTCCGCTGCAAGATGCTCCCCTTCTCCCAGGAGAAGGAACTGGAGCAGGGCGCATTCCTCCGTGACGACAAGATGATTGTGCGCGTGGACAACGAAGAGACCGACGTCTTCCTTGAGAGCCTGGCACTTGGCGGAAAGCACAACATCTACAACTCCATGGCAGCCGCCCTGGCCGCAAAGGCCACCGGCATAGAGAGCGATGTCATCCGTAACTCCCTTGCCACCTTCAAGCCCATCGAGCACCGTCTGGAGCCCGTCCTGAGCATAAAGGACGTCCTCTATATCAACGACTCCAAGGCCACCAACGTGGACAGCGCATGGTACGCCCTGGAGTGCCAGAAGCGCCCCGTGGTGTGGATCCTTGGCGGAACGGACAAAGGCAACGACTACAGCGTTCTCAATGACCTCGTGAAGGAAAAGGTGAAGGGAATCGTGTGCCTTGGCGTAGACAACAAGAAGATTCACGAGGCCTTCGGAGGCATGGTGTCCCACATGGAGGATGCCGGAAGTGCCGACGAGGCCGTGCGCAAGGCCGCTGCAATGGCCGAAGCCGGAGACGTGGTGCTCCTGTCCCCTTGCTGCGCCAGCTTCGACCTTTTCAAGAACTACGAAGACCGCGGCGAGAAATTCAAGGCCGCCGTACGTAACCTTTAAAGACCTATGGCAGAGGAATCGGCAAATAAAGAAGGCCGCCTGGGGTCACTATTCAACCTCATGGACCGCTTCACCGGAGACAAGGTAATCCTCCTGATTGCCCTGTTCCTGATGCTGGTGTCCGTGGTGTCCGTGTTCAGTTCCACCCCCCTTCTTGCAAGGGAGCTTGGGACGGGCCGAATGGACATCATGCTGGACCAACTGAAGGCGGTGGCCATCGGTTTTGTCTTTATCTTCCTCCTGTACTTCTTCGGCCGGGTGGAGATTTACCGCCGGCTTTCAATGCTAGGCTTTGCCGTCACCTTCGGCATACTCATAATCCTGGTCCTGAACCTCAACCTCGGGATAGTGAAAGCGGGCTCCATCAACGGGGCGCGCCGAATCCTGCTGGTTGCGGGGAAGCAGATCCACGTGTACGAGTTTGTGAAGGTGTTCATGATAATGTACCTGGGATGGGCCCTGGACACCTTCAAGCGCCACGGCTTCACCTTCCTGCCCTGGCTGGCCTGGAAATACCCCAAGTTCGCGTTCCTTGAGAAGGACTTTTCCCAGAAGATGTTCTACATCTACCTTCCCATCATCCTCACCACCTTCATGGTAATGATGGGTTCCAATTCTTCGGCCATATTCATAGGCGCAATAATGGTCCTGATGATCCTGGTGGGAGGCATTGACGGTAAAGACATAGGAATAATGGTGCTGGCGCTCATTGTGGGCGTGGTGGTAATGTTCATGGCCTACAAGGGCGGACTCCTGAAGGAGAGCCGAATAGGAACGGCCATCTCCCGCATTACGCAGGACGACGACGCCGTGATGCAGAAACTCCTGGACTCCCCCCGCGGCTCCAAGGACTGGAACGACGCCCGCGACGAGCTCAAGCAGCCCGTGAGCGCCCTCCTGGCCATAAAGGAAGGCGGACTTCTGGGAAAGGGAATAGGAAACAGCACCCAGAAATACGCCACTCCGGTTATCTTCGGGGACTATATGTTCAGTTTCATAGTTGAGGAAACCGGCATCATAGGCGCAATAATTATAATTATACTGTACTTCTCCCTCCTTGCCAGGGGAACCCTTGTGGCAAAGGAGTGCGACAAGTACTACGACAAGATGATTGTGACGGGGCTCATAATTCTGGTGACGGGCCAGGCCTTTATGCACATGGCCGTGAACGTACACCTGCCTTTTGTTCCCCAGACCGGCCAGACCCTCCCCCTGGTGAGCCACGGAACCAACTCCCTGCTGGTGTTCAGCATAGTGTTCGGCATACTTCTGTCCATTTCAAAGGACGCCAAGGAGAATATCGCGCGCCGCGAGGCACAGGCCGATGCAGAACCCATAATTGTCCACGACGACTCAGAGTGGACGCAAAGTGATACAAGCGTATGAGTGAGTACAAAGCCATAAGAGCCATTGTAAGCGGCGGAGGCACGGGAGGGCACATCTTCCCGGCCATCTCCATTGCCGACAAACTTAAGGAACTGAACCCTGAAACGGAAATCCTGTTTGTTGGGGCCGAAGGAAAAATGGAAATGGAGAAGGTTCCAGCGGCGGGCTACAAGATTGTAGGCCTTCCCGTGGTGGGCCTCCAGAGGCAGCTTAACCTCCGGAACATCATCAACGACATCCAGGTGCCCTTCAGGCTCATCGGCAGCCTCAGGAGGGCCCGGAAGATAGTTAAGGAGTTCAGGCCCGATGTAGTTGTGGGCGTGGGCGGATATGCCAGCGCTCCCCTTCTCTGGGCCGCCACGGGAATGAAGATTCCCGCCGTAATCCAGGAGCAGAACGGCTTTGCCGGCCTCACCAACAAGATGCTGGGCTCCCGCGTCCAGAAGATATGCGTGGCTTATGAGGGAATGGAGAAGTTTTTCCCGGCCGACAAGATAGTCATGAGCGGGAACCCCATCAGGAAGGATGTCTCCGTACCCTCCACGCCGGAGCAGAAGGCCGAAGCTATGACATTCTACGGCCTGGACCCCAATAAGAAGCACCTCTTTGTGGTTGGCGGCAGCCTTGGAAGCGGCACCCTCAACAGGGCAATGATGCACTGGATCCAGGACGGCTGCCCCGGCGGAGAAGACATTGAGGTGATATGGCAGTGCGGAAAATACTACAAGGCGCAGACAGACGAGTTCATGGCCGCCCATCCGGACATCCTGGGGATCCGGCACTTCGCTTTCATTGAGAGGATGGACCTTGCATATGCGGCCGCAGATGTTGTGATTTCAAGGAGCGGCGCCAGCACCGTAAGCGAGATCTGCGCCATGGGAAAACCCACCGTGTTTGTGCCTTCCCCCAACGTGGCCGAAGACCACCAGACGCACAACGCAATGGCCCTTGTGCGCAGGGAAGCCGCCCTCATGGTGAAGGACTCCGAGGCCATTGACGAGCTCCTTCCTACGGCCGTGGGCCTGCTTTCAAGCCCCCACAAGATGGCCTCGCTGTCCAAAAACGCAGAGGCTATGGCCCTTAGGAATGCTGCACAGGTTATTTGTGACGAGATTTACAGTTTAGTATGAAAAACGTATACTTCATAGGAATTGGCGGAATTGGAATGTCCGCGCTGGCACGTTACTACAAGTTCAAGGGTTATAGCGTGGCTGGATACGACCGTACGCCGTCGGAGCTCACGGCCCAGCTTGAGGCCGAAGGCATCTCCGTGCACTACGAGGACAGGCCGGACCTCATTCCCTCCGACGTAAATGAGACCCTGGTGGTTTATACTCCGGCAGTGCCCCAGGACCTTGGGGAAATGGTGAAGGCCCGCGAAGGCGGATACGCCCTTCTCAAGCGTTCCCGCACCCTTGGAGAGATTACCAAGGGCCAGAGGTGCCTTGCCGTTGCCGGAACCCACGGAAAAACCACAACCTCCACCCTTACCGCCCACATCCTCACGGAGAGCGGAGAGGGCTGCAGCGCGTTCCTCGGCGGCATTTCCCGTAACTATGGCACTAATCTCCTGATGTCCCATACGCCCACGGTTGTTGCCGAAGCCGACGAATTCGACCGCTCTTTCCTGCAGCTTTTCCCGGAGATTGCCGTGATTACGGCGGTTGACCCGGACCACCTTGACATTTACGGAGACTACGCCCACGTAGTGGAAGCCTTCAAGGCGTTCGCGTCCCAGGTGAGCGGCGTTCTCATAGCCAAAAAGGGCACTCCAATTGTCCAGGCCGACACCAAGGCAAAACTCTACAGCTATCATTATACGGATTCTTCGGCCGATTTCTATGCCGAAAACCCTCATCCGGACAGCTGCGGCTACTTCCACTACAACCTCCATTATCCCGGAGGCGTGATTGAGGACATCCGCGTTGGCGTGCCCGGCTGGGTGAATGCCGAAAACAGCGTCGCGGCGGCGGCAATAGCCCTGTCTTACGGGCTGGAGCCTTCAGCCGTGAAGGCGGCTATCGGCACCTTTGAAGGAGTTAAAAGGCGCCTGGAGGTGCATGTGAACACGCCTCAGCTCTCATATATTGACGACTACGCCCATCATCCGGCGGAGCTTGCTTCGGCCATTTCTTCAATGAGGGACATTTTCCCCGGGAGGAAGCTGACGGCCATCTTCCAGCCGCACCTTTACACCCGTACAAGGGATTTTGCGGGGGAATTTGCCGCCGCCCTTTCCAAGGTGGACAAACTGATCCTCCTGGATATCTACCCCGCCCGCGAGGAGCCCATCCCCGGAGTGACTTCGGAGATTATTTTCAAGGACGTGACGGCGCCTCAGAAGGTTCTCCTGAAAAAGGAGGAGCTGATGGATTACCTCGCCAATGAGCCCCTGGATGTCCTTGTCACCTTCGGCGCAGGAAACATCGACAGGTTCATTGAGCCTATAACTGAATTACTCAAGAAAAGGATATGAAGCCTATAGTCCGACGCGGTTTAGGCCTTCTTCTCATTGTGGCCTGCATGATACTCTGGAGTTTTACTCTCAGGGTGTCACGCAGTAACCTCCGCACGCGCACGTGCCAGGGTAAAGGCACCCTGGACGTGATTGTGACGGACTCCCTGCAGAGGAACTTCGTGGGCCGCGAGGACGTTGAAAAATGGCTTGACAAGGAGTACAGGGCCTATGCCGGGCTGCCGCTTGACAGCGTAAACCTTACCCGCATAGAAAAGATTGTGACCGGCCACAGCGCGGTGAAAAACTGCGAGGCCTGGCTCACGGACGACGGCATCCTTCACATAGAGCTGTCCCAGAGGGAGCCCGTGGTGCGTTTTGACACCGGCTCCAACGCGTATTACGCCGACGCCACGGGATTCATCTTCCCGCTTCAGGCGCGCGGCAGCGTGGATGTGCCGGTAGTTGACGGAAAACTGCCGCTGAATGTCCCCAGAGGCTATAAAGGCGCCATTGAGGTCCCGGCCGAAAAAGCTTGGATGGACCGGATCCTAAATCTTGTCACCCACATGAGGGGCACGGTCTGGGAGAAGAATATAAGGAAAATAACGGCATCTGCGGACGGAGACCTGGTGCTTTATCCCCGCGAGGGGAAGGAGCGCTTCCTCTTCGGCCAGCCGGTAAGGGTGGAAGAGAAAATACGCCTGATGGAAAACTACTATGAGGCCGTGGCGCCATCCAAGGAGGCAGGTTACTACAGCACCGTAGACCTGAGGTTCGGCGGGCAGCTCATTTGCAGAAAATAAAACAAACTAACCATATGGAAGAGAAATACATAGCATCGATTGACCTGGGGAGTTCCAAGTTCGGGCTCTGCGTAGCGCACGTCAACGGCGACGACGTCCAGATTGTCTACTACCGGGAAACGCCCTCGGACGGCATCAGGGCCAGCATGATCACTAACCCCATGAAGGCTTCGGAGCGCCTGAAGGAGGCCGTGAAAGAGGCCGAAGACGAGCTCATGATCCACATCATGCAGGTGGTGGTGGGCATGCCCCGCAGCGAGGTCACGCAGGTGACGGCCTCCGGACGCATCGAGCGCACCAACCCCGACGAATACATTACCGCCGAGGAAGTCCAGGCCCTCAAGTCCATCGCCCTTGAGACCTATCCCCTCCCCAACCCGGAGAAGCAGATCATGTACGGTGCGGTGGCTCAGTCCTTCTCCATCGACGACGAAATCCAGTTGGTGGAAAATGAGGTCGTGGGCACGCTTTCAAGCGCCCTGGAGGGCAATTTCAAGGTGTTCATCGGCAAAAGGAGTGCAACGGTTTCCCTGGACAAGATCTTCAACCAGCTTGGGATAGCCGTGGCCAAGAAGTACTTCCTTCCGGATGTGGTTGCGCGCACGGTCCTGAGCCCGGCCGAAATGGCGGCCGGCGTCGCCCTTGTTGATGTTGGCGCCGGAGTGACTTCCATCGCCATCTACCAGGGTGGCATCATGAGGCACTACGCCTCCATCCCCTTCGGCGGAAAGAGCATCACCAACGATATCCGCACGGAGTGCTCCATCACCGACGACCTTGCCGAGAAAATCAAGAAGCGCTTCGGCGCCTGCCTGCCCGGAAAACTGGCATCTCTTTCTGAAAAAGTGCTCCAGATACGCCTTACGGAGCCCTACAAGGAGGTTCCGGTGAGGTATATCTCAGAGGTTGTGGACAGCCGTGCACGCGAAATTGTGAACGCCATCCTCTTCTACATCCAGGAAAGCGGCCTGCAGAATTCCCTCCGCAGCGGCATAGTGATTACCGGCGGCGGGGCCGAACTTGCTAATTTCGTTCCGCTTGTGAAGGAGATGTCGGGCTACGATGTCAGGAAGGGCTATCCCCGCTACATGTTCTCCGCATCCGTTGGAAGCGGTGTTTACAGCACGGCGGCAACTTCGGCCATAGGAATGGTGCTGGCAGCCAAGGAAGACAAGCTTCCGGACTGCGTCACCGTGCCTGAAAGACCCCAGGAACCCGCAGAGGAAGATACCATTGAGGTGGAAGTGACCAACGAGACCCCCGTGGAACCCGACCTCCTGTTCAATCCGGAGGAGTTCGGCGAGGCCGCGCCTCAGGACAAGCCCAAGAAACCGGTCAAGGAGAAGAAGAAGGTTTCAAAACCCAAGGGAGAAAAGACCGGCTTCCTTTCAATCATCTGGAACACAGTGGAAAAAAACGCCCTCAAGTGGTACGACGAGGCTAATAAACAGTAGGAGGAACAAGTTATGAACATAGACAAAGACATTTTCCCGGACAACTGGAACAGTGAGAACTCCATCATCAAGGTGATCGGCGTTGGCGGCGGCGGCTGCAATGCAGTGAACTATATGTACCGCCAGAACATCCAGGGATGCAGTTTCATTGTTTGCAACACAGATGCCCAGGCCCTCCAGATAAGCGAGGTCCCCGTGAAGATCCAGATGGGCAACAACGGCCTCGGCGCGGGTACGGACCCCACCGCCGGCCGAAACGCTGCGCTTGAAAGCCAGGACGAGATTGCCGCCAAGGTGCTTGACTGCGGTACCAAGATGCTCTTCATCACGGCCGGCATGGGCGGCGGCACCGGCACAGGAGCCTCCCCCGTCATTGCCAAGATGGCCAAGGAACGTGGCATCCTCACCGTGGCGGTAGTCACCATCCCGTTCAAGAACGAGGGCAACGAGAGCCAGTCAAAGGCCGTGGACGGCATCCACGAGCTTGAGAAGAACGTAGACTCCCTCCTTATCATCAACAACGAGAAACTGTACCAGTTCTTCGGCGACACCCTTATCCAGGAGGCCTTCCCTAAGGCCGATGAAGTTCTGGCTACCGCTGTCCGTGGCATCATTGAGGTCATCTCCAAGCCCGGCTACATAAACGTAGACTTCCAGGATGTGTGCAAGATGATGCGCGGCTCCGGCATGGCGCTGATGGGAAGCGGCGAAGGCTCCGGCCCCAACCGCCTCCAGGATGCTGTGAAGGGCGCATTCGAGAGCCCGCTGCTCAACGACTTCGACCTCAAGACAGCAAAGAACGTCCTCCTCAACATCACCACCGGCAACAACGAGCACGGCGCCAAGATGAGCGACCTCGAGAAGATTGACGACATGATCACGGCCTACACCGGCAATGCCAACCACTTCAAGAAGGGCATCATCTGGGACGACGACCCCGACTTCGGCGACAAGGTGCGCATCACCGCAATTGTCACCGGCTTCCACATGGACCTTGGCGGCCTTGGCCTCAACAAGGACCTTGGCAACCTTGTGATCATAGATGAGAATTTTGTCTGGGACCAGGCCGAACACGGTGCCGAAGTAACCCTCCCCGGCGCCACAGAGACCATCAAGATCGGCTACAACAACTCCGACAACGCCCGCAGCTTCAACTTTGCCACCGACGTCAAGCCTGTCCTTTGCGTTGAACCCGGCGAGCGCATCGCAGACCTTGAAAACATCCCCGCCATTCGCCGCAAGCACTAGCGGGCCGTTGGCGCTCAATTAACTGACATTCTGTCACTTATGAAAAGTCGGGTGCACCTGCAGGTGCACCCGACTTTCAGTATGTCGCTGTTATTCAGGCAGTTGCGCGCCAGGCTATATGCGCCCGAGGCGTTCGGCCACATAACCCATGCGGCGGGCAAATTCACGTCGGCCGATGAAGGAGAGGATGGCGGCGATGCCAAGGCCGGAAGCCGCACCGGTGAGGGCCAGGCGCAGGCTGTTCATGACCTTGCCCATGGGGTATTCCCTCATCTTGATGTAGTCTTCCAGGACCTTCTCCAGGGTGGGGGCGTCGATGGGGCCGCGGTAAACGTCAAGGTCGTCGAAGCCGAATTCGGCACCGGAGATGTACTGGCAAACCTCGAAGCAGTGCTCGTAGTGGTCCGGATTCCAGAATTTGTCTACGTCCTTGGCAAGGAACGGCGCAGTCTTGGAGTCGTCGTACACTTTGGCGCGGGGATCCACGGGCCTGTTGGCGTCTGAGGCTTTCTGGGGAAGACCGGCGCCGGCCTTTATGCCAAAGGCCTCGAAGTCTTTGGGGGCCACGAAGAGGTAGGCGGCGATGTCCCACATGTCTTTCACGAAGGTAGCACGCTCTTTCACAAGCTCCACCACTGCCTCCACGTACTCACGGGTGAAGATGTGGTTTCCGAAATCTGCGCCGAAGCCCTCGAAGGACGCACCGGCGGTAAGGGCATTGCAAGGGCAGTCCACCACTTTGCAGCCGTGATTCTCAAGCACCGGGATGAAGAGGTCCGTAAGCTGGGCGGTGGTCTTCAGCCTGAGGTATTCCTTGTTGTACCACTTTGCCTTTTCAGGATTGAACTTGGCACCGGCCTTCTGGACTTTGTCCAGGGAGAATGCCTCTACAAGCTCCGGCAGGGTGAACATTTCGCGGTCGTCGCCGGGATTCCATCCAAGCATGGCAAGAAGGTTCACGAAGGCCTCGGGGAAGTATCCGTCTTCGCGGTAGCCGTGGGACACCTCTCCGGTTTCGGGGTTCTTCCATGCAAGGGGAAACACGGGGAAACCAAGTTTGTCGCCGTCACGCTTTGAGAGTTTTCCGTTGCCGACGGGCTTCAGAAGCAGGCTCAGGTGGGCAAAGCGGGGCATGGTATCTGTCCAGCCGAAGGCCTCGTAGAGCATGTAGTGAAGGGGCAATGAAGGAAGCCACTCTTCTCCGCGGATAACCTCCGTGATTTCCATGAGGTGGTCGTCTACGATGTTTGCAAGGTGGTAAGTGGGGAGTTCATCGGCCCTTTTCCAAAGCACTTTGTCGTCCAGGGTATCGGTGTTCACCTCCACGTGGCCGCGGATGAGGTCGTCCATCTTGACAATGCGGTTAAGGGGCATCTTGAAGCGGATGGTCCAGTCCGTGGTGGTATCCAGAAGGCGCTTAACTTCGGCTTCAGGGAGGCTCAGGGAATTGCGGAGGCTGCCGCGTGTGGCGGCATTGTACATGAAGGTCTCGCCTTTGGATTCGGCCTCTGTACGGCGCGCGGTAAGTTCATCGGCGCTGTCAAACGCGTAATAGGCCCAGCCTTTCTCTATGAGCTCCTCTGCGTACTTGCGGTAGAGGGGCTTGCGCTGGCTCTGGCGGTAAGGGGCATGGGGATGCTTTGCCGATGCTTCCTCAACTACCTTTCCGTTCTCCACTCCTTCGTCGGGGATGATCCCGCACCAGTTAAGGGCCTCTATGATGTACTGCTCCGCTCCCGGCACAAAGCGGTGGGAGTCGGTGTCCTCTATACGGATAATGAAATCTCCGCCTTTTTGCTTGGCATAGAGATAGTTATACAGTGCCGTACGCACGCCGCCCATGTGAAGCGGACCGGTAGGTGAAGGGGCAAATCTTACGCGTGTTCTTCTTTCCATCTTGTGACAAAAGTTTTGAAGATGCAAATTTAGCGGATTCCGTGCACAATTGCAACCGACTTTCGGCCCGTGACCAGTAATAGCCTCATAATCTGTCACTTCCTATTCCCCGGGTGCACCTGGCCGTGCACCCGACTTTTCATAAACGTCTCATTGTCAACGACTTTTCGGGCAGCCAATATGAAGCACTCTGGCAACTTGATAATCCTTGGCTCCGGTTCTTTGCTTTAAGATAGCAGCAATCTGCCATTTTTTCTTTTCTTCGGCCATGATAACAGAATGGGGCTTTTCTGCAAAGCTGGACTTTTCCACAAGATTCAGCATTTGCGTGTATATTCTGTCCGAATCATTGTTGTATTCCTCCTTGATATCGTACTCGGAGCCCGTATTTGAATTTATTGCCATCACCATCTCTTCGTAGCCTTTGTAGAAACTTAACAGCGTATCCTTGTCAATTGGCAAATATCGGCTTATGATGTAATCCAGAAGCTGCTCATGTTCTTTGGCAGACAATCCCTTGAAAAGACGGCGAATTGTTTTATAGTTCAGATAGACCATATCCTTGACATGAGCATCCACCTCTTTAAGGGACGCACGCAATTTCTTGGACGCCTTATTGAGTTCAATTTTTTCCGAGAATGGGTTTGGACTTCCTATATATGCCAGAAAATTCCAACGGTCATCTTCGGCCCTGGCAAACAAGCCCTTTTCTACCGAGTTATTATAGTTATATGAAATGCATGTCCTGACTTTCTTGTCAGATGCTTTTATGGAATTACCGTATGCTTTCTGAAAGACGGCACCCTTTCGGCCGATGTCTTTGTTGAAGGCGTGGGCGAAAGTTGATGTCACTGTTCCTATAAACAACGCCATCACCCTTGAGGACGCCGTTTGTATAAGGGTATGAAAGTGATTAAACATCAAGGCAAGAGCCAAAACTATAACTCCATACTTGACAGCCATCACGGAATAGATGGTAAAGAAAACAAGCCTGTCTGCCGTTGAATAGAACAGCAGTCTGTAATCTATGGCATGCTGGAAGATGTGCTGGAATCCATCCGGATTGTATTTTCTTCTGTGGCCCCTCATAAAGCAAATAATTGAGGGTACAATTATATTGCATTTTTTCTTAGAATCCCCTTAGATTTTGCAACATTTTATTAATCCTGCGAAAAAAAATATACGTTTCTACGGATTATGTCGTTTACCACCACATTTTGCCGTTGACCATTAACCCACTGATTTACAGCGAATTGCTGATTGCCGGGTGCACCTTCACGTGCACCCGATTATCAACAACGCGCTGATAGTCAAGAAATTACGCGCCAGAAATTGGCAATCTGAGGATTATTCACTATCTTCGGCAAAATTTTCTGCAAAATGACAAAGGAAGAACAATATAATTCACTGCTTCTGCAAGCACAGGGACTGCTCTCTGGTGAGGCCGATATTATTTCCAATATGGCCAATCTTGCAGCTCTGCTGCATGAAGGAATGGGGTTCTGGTGGACAGGCTTCTATCGTGTACAAGGAGATGAATTGCTGCTTGGTCCGTTCCAAGGGCCCATAGCATGCACCAGAATTGCATACGGACGCGGTGTGTGCGGTACTGCATGGAAGGAGCAGCACACAATTGTAGTTCCCGATGTTGAAAAGTTCCCAGGCCATATAGCCTGTTCTGCCGCATCAAGAAGTGAGATTGTAGTTCCCATATGGCACAATAACAAGATTATTGCCGTTCTGGATATTGACAGCAAGGAAATCGGCACCTTTGATGAAGTAGACAAAGAGTATCTGGAAAAGATGGCATCCCTTATCATAGGACCACAAAAGGATATCTGGTTTGCAGCCGGGTGCTTCTGGGGAGCTCAAAAGTTCTTTAAACTAGTTGAAGGTGTGGAGTTTACAGAAGTAGGCTTTTGCAATGGCAACCTTGACAATCCAACATACCAAGAGGTTTATACAGATACCACCGGACATGCCGAATGTGTACATGTAAGATATAATCCATCGGTTGTTTCATTGCGCCACCTGACTGAACTCTTTTTTAAAATCATTGATCCATTAAGCCTCAACAAACAAGGAGAAGATGTTGGTACCCGTTATCGCACAGGTGTTTACTATGACAATCAAAAGGATGCAGAGGAACTTGCATCTGTCTTTTCCCAAATCAGGCAATCCCTTGGCGTTGAATCGTTTCCCGTTGAATTGCTCCCTTTGAAATGCTTCTTCCCTGCCGATGAATACCATCAGGATTATCTGGACAAGAATCCTTCCGGCTACTGCCATTTGAGTCCTGCAATTTTCAAATTGGCGGCCGAATAGCGGCTGGCGCACAAATAGCTGATTATTAGCAATATACACAATGTCGGGTGCACTTACAGGTGCACCCGACATTGTGTAATATCCTGATTAATAAGAAGTTACGCGCCAGGGCTAATGTAGCAGGGCGAGGGCCTGATCAACGGAAAGAGAGTCCGAAAGGCCGAAGGAGCCGCTGCGGGAGCGGATAAGGCCGGAAAGGTGCGCGCCGGAGCCCAGGGCCTCCCCAAGGTCACGTGCAAAAGCCCTGATGTATGTGCCCTTGGAGCATGCAATGCGTATCACGGCCTCCGGCAGGCCTAGGGCCGATGTGTCAGCTACGTTTATGCGGCTGGATGGAGATAGTGACAGAGTCCGGGGGGACTCCGTTTCGCTTCGCTCCACTTCGGTCCCTCCCGGGAAAAAGTCAAGTAGTTCCAGTTCGGAGATGACTATCCGGCTACGGTGAAGGGTTTCCAATGCAGCGGCGTCAATGGCGGAAGTCTGGCCGGAGCGGTAGAGTTTACGGGCAAGTTCGTATGCGCGGACGCCATCTACGCTTTTGGCGGAAAAGAGCGGGGCAACCTGCTCCTGTTCTCCAAGGAACGCAGGGAGGGCGGCACGGACGGCTTCGGCCGTAATGTGTTCAAAGGGGAAGGTACGGTCTACCTCCTTCTCAAGGTCGTAGGAAGGGGTGGTGGCGCCAAAACGTATGCGCGCTATGTACTCTTTGTCGTGGTCCTGCAGTTCCTGGGCGCGTTTGCAGGCGTTGCCGATACACACAAGCAGCACGCCCGTTGCCAGCGGGTCCAGGGTGCCGGCATGGCCAACTTTCAGGTTTTTCTTCCCGAAGTGCTTGATGGCGGCGTACTTGAGTTTACGGATTACATCGGCCGAAGTCCACCTGTACGGCTTATCCACCGCAAGAACTATTCCGTCCGGGTAATCAGAGATGTCATGGGAAAAACTCATTTCACGGGCATCTTGTCTATGCGCCTCTGGTGGCGGCCGCCCTCAAACGGGGTGTCCAGCCACTCACGCACAATGGCCGAAGCCAGGCGGTAGCTGATAAAACGTGCCGGAAGAACCAGTACGTTGGCGTTGTTGTGCTGAGCCACAAGATGGCCGATGGCGGTGCCCCATGCAAGGCCCGCGCGGATTCCCTGATGCTTGTTGAGGGTGATGGCCATGCCGTTTCCGGTGCCGCAAAGGGCAATGCCAAGGTCCACTTCCCCGCCCTCCACGGCCTGGGCCAGCCTGTGGGCATAATCCGGGTAGTCTACGCTTTCCTCGGTGTCTGTGCCGTAATTCACAACCTCGATGCCGCGCTTTTGCAGCATCTTCACCAGTTTGAACTTGTACTCCACGCCTGCGTGGTCATTGCAAATGCCGATTTTCATATAATATAGATTTTAGCATACAAATATAATGAAAAAAAGCAGATTCCCGGTCAAGCCGGGAATGACGGGGAAAGGTCACGCCGGGAAAGACGGAAAAGACAAGCCGGAAAAAGATTTGGCCGTTCAAAATTATTTGCGTAAATTTGCAGGCTTTTTTGCGGGAGGGTCCCGCAAGATTTAACCAATTAAACACAACTTGCATCATGGCAGAATATTTACAGCCTGAGAAAAAGCAAGAGATTTTCGCGAAGTACGGGAAGTCCAATAAGGACACCGGCTCACCTGAGAGTCAGGTTGCTTTATTTTCCTACCGTATCGCTCACCTTACTGAGCATGTGAAGAAGAACAAGAAGGACGTTGTAACACGTCGCAGCCTTCTTCGCCTTGTAAGTAAGCGTCGCCAGCTTCTGAACTACCTTCAGAAGATCGACATCGAGAGATACAGGGCTATCGTCAAGGAGCTTGGTCTCCGCCGATAAGCGTAAGAATAGGAAAGTTTGGGGGTACGGATGCGGGGCATCCTACCCCTTTTTTATGAAAAAAAACAGTCCCATTGGGGGACAGACGATAAAGACGTAATAATAGAACTAATGAACATCATCAAAAAGACCATCACCCTGCCGGACGGCCGCGTGATTGAGATTGAGACCGGAAAACTGGCCAAGCAGGCCGCCGGCTCAGCCGTTGTGAAAATGGGCGGCACCATGCTGCTCGCAACCGTAACCTGCGCAACTGAGGTAAAGGAAGGCACAGACTTCATGCCCCTCACCGTAGATTACCGTGAAAAGTACTACGCCGCCGGCCGTTTCCCCGGTGGATTCCTCAAAAGGGAAAGCCGTCCCAGTGACTATGAGATCCTTATCGCACGTCTCATAGACCGCCCCATCCGCCCTCTGTGGCCCAGTGACTTCCACCTGGAAGTATTTGTGAACGTGATGCTTATTTCGGCCGAAAAAGACATCCAGCCGGATGCCCTTGCAGGCCTTGCAGCTTCGGCCGCACTGGCAACCTCCGACCTCCCCTTCGACGGTCCCGTCTCAGAGGTCAGGGTTTCCCGCATCGACGGCAAGTTTGTGATCAATCCCGGCTTCGAGGACAACAAGAGAGCCGACCTTGACCTTATGGTTGCCGCCACCGAGGAGAACATCATGATGGTTGAAGGCGAAATGAACGAGGTCTCCGAGCACGACATGCTGGAAGCCATCAAGTTCGCCCACGAGGAAATCAAGAAGCACTGCCGCGTGCAGAAAGAGCTCATGCACGAGCTTGGAACCGACGTCAACAAGAGGGACTACCCCCACGACGAAGAAGACGAGGCCCTGAAGACCGCCGTCCACGAGGCCTGCTACGCAAAGTGCTACGAACTTGCAAAGAGCGCAAAGCCCAAGCACGAGCGCGAGGACGGTTTCAACGCCATCCGCGACGAATTCAAGGCCCAGTTCTCTGAGGAAGACCTTGAGCTCAAGGGCGCAATGATTGACCGCTACTACCACGACGTAGAGAAAGAAGCCATGCGCAACCTTGTCCTTGACGAGGGCCGCCGCCTTGACGGCCGCGCCACCAATGAGGTTCGTCCTATCTGGTGCGAGGTTGACTACCTCCCCTGCGCACACGGTAGCGCCATCTTCACCCGCGGTGAAACCCAGTCCCTTGCCACCGTCACCCTTGGCACCAAGATGGACATGAAGGAGATGGACGAGGTCCTCATCCAGGACGACCAACAGTTTGTCCTCCACTATAACTTCCCTCCGTTCGCAACCGGAGAGGCAAAGCCCCAGCGCAGCACCGGACGCCGTGAAATCGGCCACGGAAACCTTGCAATGCGCGCCCTCAAGCCCGTCATCCCTACGGCTCCCGAGTTCCCTTACGCAGTACGCGTAGTTTCCGATATCCTTGAGTCTAACGGCTCATCCTCAATGGCTTCCGTCTGCGGCGGCTGCCTTGCCCTCATGGACGCCGGCGTCAAAATCAAAAAGCCCGTTGCAGGTGTTGCCATGGGTCTTATCACAGACGCCGAAAGGCCGAACGACCGCTACGCCATCCTCACCGACATCCTTGGTGACGAGGACCACCTCGGCGACATGGACTTCAAGGTGACAGGTACCAAGGACGGCATCACCGCCACCCAGATGGACATCAAGGTGGACGGCCTCTCCTACGAGGTTCTTGAGAAAGCACTTGAGCAGGCCCGCCAGGGACGCCTCCACATCATGGGAGAGATGCTCAAGACCATCCCCGAGCCCCGCGAAGACTACAAGCCCTTCGTTCCCCGCATGGTCCAGATTGAGGTTGCGGCCGAATTCATCGGCGCAATCATCGGCAAGGGCGGTGAAACCATCCAGGGCATGCAGAAGGAATTCGGCACCGTCATCACAATTGACGAAGTTGACAACGGAGACGGCACCACCAAGGGTGTTGTGGATATCTTCGGCACGGACAAGGCTGCAATGGATGCAACCCTGGAGCGCATCAAGGGTATCTGCGCAGTCCCCGAGGCCGGCAAGGTGTACCACGGAAAGGTGGTTTCCATCCTTGACTTCGGCGCATTCATCGAAATCCTCCCCGGCAAGGAAGGCCTCCTTCACGTAAGCGAGATTGCCTGGACCAAGACCGAGAAAGTGGAAGACGTCCTGAAGGTTGGCGACGAAGTTGATGTCAAGCTCCTTGAGATTGATGCCAAGACCGGCAAGATGCGTCTTTCCATGCGCGCCCTCCAGGAGAAACCCGAAGGCTATGTGGAGCCCAAGCGTGAAGGCCGCGGCCCCAAGCGCGACGGAGACCGCAAAGACGGCAACCGTGGCCCCAGGCGCGAAGGCGACCGTGGTCCCCGCAGGGACAATGACCGCCGCGAAAAGCACAATGACGGCCCCCGCAAGCCCCGCTTCCAGGACGAAGAGCCCAAACAGGCCGAACCCGACGTATTCTAGGTTCAATTAATATTTCATAAAAGAGACTTCCGGCCGGAAGTCTCTTTTATTATTATAGCATATTTTAGATATTTTTACTAACTTTGTGGATTATGGACATGCCTCAAAATCAAAGCATTCTCATTGACACAGATGCTGTTGTGAGAAAAGTCAACCACGGTAAGCTTTTGCCGCGGCCTGTCATGAGCTTTATCCGCAAGCTCATCCACGAAGAAGAATTCAACCGCAATTTCTCAAAAGGGAAAGTGGGAGCGGACTTCATTGACTGTTTCTTCAATGACATAAATGTTACGCTGGAAATAATCGGAGAGGAAAACATCCCCGCAGAAGGCCTTTTCACATTTGCGTCCAACCATCCTCTTGGAGGGGCCGATGCCGGACTGGAGATTGGCTGGCTTGCCCGTAAATACCACGACAAGGTGATTACCCCCGCCAATAGTTTTCTCCTTCACCTGAAGCAGCTTGCCCAGTACCTCATCCCAGTGAACAAGATGGGAGCGCAGTCCAGGGAACTGGCAGGGCTCCTGAACCAGGCCTTCCACAGTGACCGCCAGGTGCTGTTCTTCCCCGCCGGAATATGCTCACGCAAAGTGAACGGCGTAATCACGGACCTTGACTGGAAAAAGACCTTCATCACAAAAAGCCGTGAAACCAAGAGGGACATCATCCCCATATGGTTCTCAGGCCACAATTCAAAGCGCTTTTACCGTATTGCCGCTTTCCGTAAGTTTTTCAAGATCAAGCTAAACCTTGAGATGCTCACTCTCCCGGACGAACTCTTCGGCTACAGGGGCCAGCATTTCAAGATGGTGATAGGAAAGCCCATCCCCTATACCACCTTTACATCTGAAAAGACCGACACCGAGTGGGCACAATACGTAAAGGAACAAGTGTACGCCCTCAAACAAGACTAAACCTAAGCCCCCATGGTACTAGAACCTATCATAGAACCCGTAGACAAGTCCTTGCTGCTGAAAGAATTCGATGAGGCGAAGGAACTCACGGAAGCCTCCCGCGGAGACATCAAAGTCTATTTGGTAGACTACACTTCCCCGAATATCCTGAGGGAAGTGGGCCGATTAAGGGAAATTGCCTTCAGGAAAGGCGGTGGCGGAACCGGCATGGCCTGCGACCTTGACGACTTTGACACTGACCCTTCCTTCAAGGTGAAACAGCTTGTGGTCTGGGACGCAGAAGACCAGTGCATCTGCGGCGGATACCGCTTTGTGTACGGCTACGACATGAAAATCACGGATGACGGGCAGCCCTTAATCCCGGCGGCGCACCTTTTCCATTTCTCGGAAAAATTCATGAAGGAGGAAATGCCCCACACAATGGAGCTCAGCCGCTCATACATTGTGGAGCAGCAGCAGCGCACAAATTCGGCCAGAAAGAGCATCTTTATCCTGGACTGCCTCTTCAAGGGCATCTGCGTAGTGGCAAGGGACGGAAAAATGACAGATATTTTCGGGAAGGTCACGTTTTACCAGGACTACCCTCAAGAGGCCTTTTCCATGGTAACATCCTTCATGAAAAAACACTGCGGCGCCGGAGGCAAGGAGATTGTCCCAAAGGTCCCGTATGTGGCAGAGCCCGCCAAAGATGCGCGCAAAATATTCAAATTCAAGGAATTCCGCGCCAACTTCCGCGCTCTTACGTCGTTTTTCATCCAAAAGAAACTGTACCTGCCGCCCATCCTCAAGTCTTACATGAATCTCACCACCACCATGCGCTACTACGGTGCCATGGTCAACAACGAATTCGGGGGCGTGATTGAAATGGGCATAAAGGTGCATCTCCCGGACCTTGACAAAGACCGCTGGGAGCTTTATTTCAAGGAAGTTTAGCTACACATGGACATTACGACAAACCTTGCGCGCCTGTTTTTAAGGTACAGGGTGAGGGCCATTGGGCGCTACGTCAAAGAAGGCGACGCCATCCAGCGCAAAACCCTTGAAATGCTTGTCCGGGAGGCCCGTGACACGCAGTGGGGCCGGGAGCACAACTACGCCTCCATCAAAAGCTATGAGGATTTTTCGGCCAGTGTCCCTTTGGGAAACTACGCCTCCCATAAGCCGTACATTGAAAAGATGATGGAAGGGACCCCGGATGTGCTCTGGAAGGGGCTCATTACCCGTTTTGCCACTTCTTCAGGCACCACCTCGGATGTTGTGAAATTCATTCCCGTAAGCCGAAGGGGCCTCAAAAGAAGCCATCTGCAGGGCGGCCACGACGTTACGGCCACCTACCTGGACCAGAACCGGGAGTCGCATGTGGGCAGGGGCTATTCCCTAATCCTTTCCGGCGGATTCAACCCTAAATATACCAAAGGCAAGATCAAGGTTGGAGACATATCGGCCATAATGGCTGCTGCGGCACCGTCTTTCTACAGGAAAATGCTGCACATGGTGCCGTCCCTGAAGGTTGCCCAGATAGAGGACATCCACACCAAATACGACATCGTGACGGACATAATCCGTTTCCGGAACCTGGTTTCCTTCAGCGGACAACCCACCTGGAACATTATGGTGCTGGAGATGGCCATGCAAAAGGCCGGGGTAAAGACGGCCGAAGAACTTTGGCCCAACATGGAACTCTTCGCCCACGGGGGCATGTCCCTTGTCCCCTATCGGCATAAACTGGACGAACTTTTCCCCTCCGGAAAACTTCACTTCATAGAGAACTACAACTCCTCCGAAGGCTTTTTCGGCGTACAGACAGACATGAAGGATCCAGCCATGACCTTGATGCTGGACTACGAGAATTTCTATGAATTTGTTCCCATGCAGGAGTACGGAAAACCCGGCGCCCGCGCCCTTCCGGTATGGGAAATAGAGACCGGAAAGGAATACGCCATTTTGGTTTCCACATCCTCCGGCCTCTGGCGCTATGACATGGGAGACGTGGTGCGCTTCACAAGCAGGAGCCCCTACAAGTTTGTAATCGTGGGCAGGACCCACCAGAACATCAATCTCTGGGGAGAAGACCTCTCCGTGCAGCAGGCCGAAAAAGCCATGGACGAAGCCTGCCGCAAGTGCGATGCAAAGGTGAAGGAATTCACCGTTGCGCCGGTGTTCCTTGAAGAGGAAACCAGCAGCGGCCACCACCAGTGGCTGGTGGAATTCAGCAAGGAGCCCGCAGACCTTGAAAAGTTTGCCGAAACCCTTGACAAGGAACTCATGGAAAGCGACATAGACTACGAGCACTTCCGTGAGCGCACCGGCGGAAAGAGACTTGAACTTGTGAAGGCCCGTCCCGGTCTGTTCTATGACTGGCTTGACTCCAAGGGAAAACTCGGCGGCCAGCACAAGATCCCGCGCCTTGCAAGCGTGCGAAAATACATGGAAGAACTCCTAAAACTGAACCAAGCATGAAACGACTGATCCTCAGCGCCATAGCTGCTCTTCTAACCATAGGGCTCAGCGCCCAGGAATACGGGGTTGTGAACATTTCCGTATGCAACATGAGGCGCACCGCGGATTTTGATGCCGAAATGGTGTCTCAGGCCCTTCTGGGAACGCCGGTGCACATTACCGGATATGGTGAATCGGCCCCTTCTCCCTGGCCGGAAATCCTTACCCCGGACGGATACAAGGGCTGGGTGCACTACGCCGCCATCACGCCCATGAGCTGGAACGAGTACCATGAGTGGAATGAGGCGCCTAAGGCCATTGTGACAGCGCTCACCGGCGTGGTTTACGCAAAGTCCTCTACGCGCAGCCAGACCATCTCCGACGTCGTGGCCGGAGACAGGCTCAGGCTCATCAAAAAGCGCGGAGCCTGGCTCAAGGTTGCGTTCCCGGATGGCCGCGAAGGCTGGATCCAGCGCAAAGTTGCCATGGTGGAAAGGGAGTGGAGAATGAAATTGGATCAGAGCCCGGAGGCTATTCTCAAGACCGCCAAAAGCATGCTTGGATTCCCCTACATCTGGGCGGGAATGTCCCCTAAGGGCATGGACTGCAGCGGCTACGTAAGGGCCGTCCTCTATATGCACGACATCATCATCCCCCGCGACGCCGGTCCGCAAAGCAACGTTGGCGTAAGAATTGATTCCAGGGCCGATCTCCAGCCCGGGGACCTCGTTTTCTTCGGCAAATACCGTGAAGACGGCACGCCAAGGGTGTCGCACGTGGGGTTTTACCTTGGGAACGGTGAGTTCATCCATTCTATCGGCCTTGTAAAGATTGGAAGCTTTGACTATTCCAGTCCGCTTTACGACGCTTTCAATACGGGCCGATATCTTTTTGGCGGACGCATCCTCCCCTATGTGAATGAGATGCCGGGAATCACCACCACGCTAACCAATCCGCTTTATGCAGAATAGGCGGGATTTTCTGAAGACGTCGGCGCTGGCCGCCGCAGGTCTTGCCCTTACAGGGTGCAAAGGCTTTACGCCCAGGCGCACCGGAGGGCCGCTTACAATGAAGTTCTTCCCCTATGAGCTCCAGCTTCGGCACACTTTTACCGTGGCTTCTTATAGCCGAACTGTGACGCCGGACGTGCAGGTAGAGATTACCTGGGAGGGCGTTACGGGCTACGGGGAGGCGTCCATGCCGCCGTACCTTGGGCAGAGTGTGGAGTCCGTGTGCAGTTTCCTTTCAAAGGTGGATTTGTCTCAGTTCCAGGACCCTTTCTGCCTGGAGGACATCCTAACCTATATAGACAGCCTCTCCCCCGGAGATTCGGCCGCAAAGGCTGCCGTAGACATCGCTCTCCACGACCTTGTGGGGAAACTCATGGGGCAGCCGTGGTTCAGGATATGGGGCCTCAATCCGGCGCTGGCGCCGTCTACCACCTTTACCATTGGCATTGACACTGAGGAAGTTGTGAGGGAGAAAACCCTTGAGGCCGTCGGGAAGTTCAACATCCTTAAAGTGAAGGTTGGGCTGGATACCGACGAAGCCATGATCAAGGCTATCCGCTCTGTGACGGACGTGCCCCTTGCCGTAGATGCCAATCAGGGCTGGAAAGACCGGCAGAAGGCGCTGGACGAGATTTTCTGGCTCAAAGAGCAGGGAGTTGTGATGGTGGAGCAGCCGCTTCCAATTTCGGCCCTCTCAGATACCGCTTGGCTCACGGAGCGCAGTCCCCTCCCCATCTTTGCCGACGAATCCATCCAAAGGCTCCGGGACGTACAGTCCCTTTCAGGCATTTTCAGCGGCATCAACATAAAGCTCATGAAGTGCACCGGCATGAGGGAAGGCTGGCGAATGGCCCAGCTTGCCCGTGCCCTTGGGATGAAGGTTATGGTGGGATGCATGACGGAGACTTCCTGCGGCATTTCCGCTGCAGCGCAGTTCTCCCCATACGTAGATTTCGCCGACCTCGACGGCAATCTCCTCATCTCCAACGACCGCTTTGACGGCGTGAAGGTTATTGATGGCCGATTATCCCTTCCCGACAGGCCCGGGATTGGGGTGGAACTGCTATAACCGAGAGTCCCCCTTGTCATTTCGACCGAGCGAAGCGAGCGGAGAAATCTCACTCATTAAGAGCACAATTCTAGCAATTCTTGTAAATTATTTGTATCTTTGCCGTCCACAAACTTCCGGTGAGTTGTCCGAGTGGTTGAAGGAGCCTGCCTCGAAAACAGGTTTGCGTGCGAGCGCAACGGGGGTTCGAATCCCTCACTCACCG
>OCTW013403565.1_pt1 | contig 96725 bp, 85 predicted proteins | sample 1539671 | NCBI WGS metagenome assembly OCTW01 (sample SAMN02144230, study PRJEB22623) | gut metagenome | biome: sheep rumen | host: Ovis aries | place: New Zealand | reverse complement strand
AACCCCAGGTCCTAGGGGTCGAAACCTTAGGGTTGATGCGATAAGGTCATAGAGTTTAGCGGATAAAGTCTTAGCTTTCGACCCTTAGGACCTGGGGTTTTGGCGCCCATTTATTAAATCGACGAAGCGAAAAAATCGTAACACACTGGTATTCAGATAGATACAAAAACGTTTCATAATTCGTGTATTTGAGGCCTTCTATTCTGACTATTTCAAATACGCAAACCTCAAGACGGTTTATGTCAAGTAAATTCAAAAAATATTAGAACTATATGATAAAGTACAAATAGTATCTCATGACAGATAAACTAAAGCACATATATTATCATACACAGCATTAAATACAAAGCAAAAAGCAACTTCACCTCATGAAACTGCTTTTTGCCAATATAGTCTTAATTGATGTTTTACTACAACCTAAATACCAATATCATTAGTTAAACCAGATATCAGTTTTAAGTTCATCCCTAAATTCAATTGCTACATCTTCATCAGCTAAATCTTGGTCAATGTAGCTTTTTGCAGTAAAATCTTTATAAATTAACTGCTTTTTTAAATCTGTAACTGCCATAGTGTTGAAGTTTGAGCTGAATATATATATATTTACAAAACAAAGCACAGATACATAATCTGCCTTATACGGTAACAAATATAACTTATAAATTGATATAAATCAAATAATTGGAGATTTTTCGTCTTTATTTAACTTTTATTTCACTAAATATCTGTTTTATAACTAATTCAGTTCAAAAAAGCAGAAAAGTATAAAATAAAAACAAGTTAAAATAGGATATAATAGGAACGACAAGAAATCAAATCGAAGAACACAAAGTTCCTGATTAAAATTACAAGTATTTCCTAAAAAGAAAAAGGATGCAAACATAAGTTAGTTGCATCCTATTTTATTTAGTTGTAAAATTAGAATTACTTTATAATTCCTAAATCTACAAATACCTTCTTCAAAATCTGTACACCACGCTCAACTTCTTCCTTAGAATGAGAAGCCATTAGCGAGAAGCGAATCAATGTATCCTGAGGTGCACAAGCTGGTGGAATAACAGGATTAATAAATACACCTGCCTCAAATGCAGCCTGAGTAACCAAGAATGTTTTGTGAATGTCACGAACATATAGAGGAATAATTGGACTTTCACTATCACCAATTTCAAAACCCTCTTCCTGGAAACGCTTCAAAGCATAATTAGTAATATCCCAAAGATGCTCTATACGTTCAGGCTCCTCCTGTATAATATGAAGAGCCTCTAATGCTGCAGCTGTAGCTGCCGGAGTATCAGAAGCACTAAAAATATATGTACGGCTAGTATGACGCAAGTAATTAATAGTTTCCTTATCAGCGGCAATAAAACCACCAATAGAAGCCAAACTCTTAGAGAATGTACCCATAATCAAATCAACCTCATCTGACAAGCCGAAATGATCACAAACACCTCTACCCTGCTTACCAAATACACCAAGACCATGAGCCTCATCTACCATGATACTGCAGTTGTACTTCTTCTTCAAAGCAACAATTTCTGGTAATTTAGCCAAATCACCTTCCATTGAGAAGACACCATCTACAATAATCAACTTAACAGCCTCATAAGGAAGAGTTTTGAGCACACGCTCCAAATCATCCATATCATTGTGCTTATAATGCAGTGTACGGGCAAAAGATAGGCGACGACCATCAACTATAGAAGCATGATCACGATCATCACAAATAATATAATCACCTTTTCCTACTACTGTAGCAATAACACCAGAATTAACCGTAAAGCCAGTAGAGAAGCAGAGAGCTTCATCCTTATGTACAAACTCTGCTAATTCTTTCTCCAACTGAACGTGAATATCAAGAGTTCCGTTAAGGAAACGACTTCCTGCGCATCCTGAACCATATTTATCAAGTGCTTTCTTAGCAGCCTCAATAACACGTTCATCTCCAGTCAAACCAGTATAAGCATTAGAGCCAAACATCAACACTTTGTGACCAGCCATTTCTACTTCTGTAGCCTGCTTACTTGTAATCTCACGGAAATAAGGATACACACCTTGTTTCATGTACTCTTGTGGTACACGATAATTTTTGTATCTTTCTTCTAACTGTCCCATTATAATAGGTATAGTATTTTTATATTTTTCTATTTTTCAGACTGCAAAGATACAAAAAAGTACTAACATACCATCTTTTTTACTAAGAAAGTTATCTTTACTACAAATTTTATGCGATTAAAATATGTATTTAATTGGAATTTATTAACTTTGCATTGCATAAATCAGCGTTATGTTATTTTATGAAGAATATTTTGTTTATCATGAACCCTATATCTGGTACCATTAGTAAAGCTGGTATTCCAGAAATAATAGAAAAAACTTTAGACAAAAAAAAGTTTGACTATCAAATACGCTTGACAGAATATGCAGGGCATGCTTCGGAAATAGCAATTGACGCTAAAAACAATGGCTATGATATTGTTGTTGCCATCGGAGGTGACGGTACTGTCAACGAAGTGGCTCGCGCACTAGTCCATTCTCAGACTGCTCTTGGAATTATACCATGCGGATCTGGTAACGGATTAGCAAGACACCTCATGATACCAATGAACATAAAAAAAAGTATAGAAATAATCAATAAAGCCGAAATTCATGATTTAGATTACGGTGTAATTAATGATTACGATTTTTTCTGTACTTGTGGTATGGGATTTGATGCGCTTATCAGTATGAAATTTGCAGAAAGCGGCAAACGTGGGCCTATTACCTACATGGAAAACATTTTGAACGAATGGCTCAAATACGAACCAGAAACTTACGAAATAGAGGACGAGAGCGGAAAATATAAGTATCAGGCGTTTCTCATATCCATAGCTAACGCTTCACAATATGGTAATAATGCGTACATAGCTCCTCAGGCATCTATGTCTGACGGATTAATGGACGTCATCATTATGGAACCTTTTGACATACTTGAGGCCGGACAAATGAGTTTTGATTTATTCAACAAAACTATGGATAAAAACCCACATATCAAAACATTCAGATGCAAACAACTCCATATCCATAGAAGTCAGCCGGGCGTCATCCATTACGATGGTGATCCAGTAATGACAAATCAGGACATAGATGTAAAGATTGAGCCAAGTGGAATCAAAGTTGTTGTCAACCCAAATGCAAACAAGCGACAAAGAAGACCTAATATTTTACAAAATGCCTTTACTGACTTCTTTAACAACTTGCATTCTGTAAGAACAGACATTACCAAAACTGGGAAAAAAGTTGAAGTTATCAGTAAAGCCATCCAAAGAAAATTGAATTCTAATTTTTAATATAAATAAAAATCAGACGTCATATTAGCAAACCAATCTGTACGCTTTCCATCTGAGTTCATCAAACAAAATACCTGTTCGTCTATTGTCCCAGAAAACATTAATTTAAGCTCTAACAAATAGCGAGAAGGCTGTTTTCGAGACACCGTTTTTATCGCATGTTTCCGAGATAAATAATATCCTTTTGAACAAGCTATAGAAACAAACAAATCAACCGTTTCCGCCGGTAATATCACTGACAAAGAACCATCAACCTTTAGCAAATTCTTAGATACTTCTAACAATTCGCTATAAGGCAACGATTCCGCATGACGTGCCATCATACGTTGAGAATCAGGATTTTTTAAACTATTTACAAAATATGGAGGATTAGAAATAATACTATCATATTTTTTGACATCTCCAGAATTACCCTGCAAAAAAAGATAATATTTTTGTAAATCCATAAAATGCACACAAATTTGGTCATGAAAAATACTATTCCGAACATTCTCAACAGCCTGCCTACACGCCGCATCATCTATATCTATCGCATCAACAAATGCATTAGGATAACGTTGAGCCATCATTAATGCCAACAATCCGGTACCTGTGCCGATATCAAGAACGTGATCTCCGCCTAAAGCCCAAGCACCAAGGAGAACCCCATCAGTACCAACTTTCATACCACAATGTTCTTGTTTAATTTCAAACTGTTGAAAAGTAAAGCTATTATTTTTCATACCACTTAAACGAATATTCTCACAGTTTATTATCTTTTCACAGGCAAATACACCTTATTTAAAGAAATTAAAAGAATAGCGCCCCCATATTCGAATTAAATTTCTTATCTTTGCACACTAAATGACAATTTAAGACAATGAAGAGAAAATCAAATACACAATTTCAGATGATTGCTGATTATGATGGGGATTTATCTGCACTTATGGGAACAATGGAGACAGGTGAATACCCTATTTTAGCAACAAGAAACCTGGTTCTCTTTCCTACAGTAATTAGTCCAATTCTTGTAGGTCGCGAAGCCAGTGTAAACTTAATAGAAAAGCTGAAAGACAAAGAAGGTACAGTCTTTGCCATTTTTTGCCAAAAAGACCAAAATGTAGACAATCCACAACAAGAGGATTTATATGAGACCGGAGTTTTTGCTAAAATTGTAAAAGTGATGGAAATGCCTGGCTCTGGTGCTAATACTACAGCTATCGTCCAGGGACTTGGACCATGTAAGCTAGTCAATCTGACTAAAACCCGTCCGTATTACAAAGGCATTGTTGAACCAATTGAAGAAGTCATTCCAAACAATGACAATAAAGAATTCAACACACTTATCGATACCCTTAAGAAAACCGCCATTCAGTATATTCGCCAGAATGACGAGATTCCTGATGAATCTGAATTTGCTTTAAAAAATATATCCAACAATGTCATGTTGGTAAATTTCATCTGCGAAAATTCTCCTTTCAGCATTCCAGACAAAATAAAAATGTTGGAACAGAAATCGTTTGTCAACAGGATCTACATGACATTAAAACTACTCAACAATGAACTCGAACTAAACGACATCAAACAACAAATTAGACGCCGTACTCATGAGGATATTGATGAGCAGCAAAGACAGTATTTCCTGCAGCAGCAAATCAAGAAAATTAAGGAAGAGCTCGGCACTGACTCTGGATCACCAGAACGTGCTGAATTAATGGAAAAGGCTAAGACCAAAAAATGGAATTCTGATATTCAGGAGGTATTCTACAAAGAAGTAGAAAAACTCGACATGCTCAATCCACAGAGCCCAGAATATTCGGTTCAATATAATTATTTGAGAACTCTGGTAAGTCTGCCTTGGAATGAATTCACAACAGACGATCTTAACTTAAACCATGCAAAACGAAAGTTGGAACATGACCACTACGGCATGGAAAAAGTTAAGGAACGTATTCTTGAATATATAGCAGTTCTAGCTCTCAAAGGTGACATGAAATCACCTATTATCTGTCTGTACGGTCCTCCAGGTGTTGGTAAAACCAGTCTTGGAAAAAGTATTGCTGCCAGCATGAAACGTAAATATGTACGCGTTTCTCTTGGTGGTGTACACGATGAGGCAGAAATCAGAGGACACAGAAGAACTTACATAGGCGCAATGCCTGGCCGAATCATCAAGAGTATCCAAAAAGCGAACTCAAGTAACCCTGTATTTATCCTTGATGAAATTGATAAAATCTCACAGAATAACATCAATGGAGATCCATATTCCGCGCTTCTTGAAGTTCTCGACCCAGAGCAAAACAAAGCTTTCCATGACAACTACATGGATGTAGATTATGACTTATCAAAAGTATTGTTTATCGCTACAGCAAACGATTTAGGTTCTATTCCTCGTCCACTACTCGACCGTATGGAAATTATCGAAGTTAGTGGCTATATCACAGAAGAAAAGATAGAAATTGCTAAACGCCACCTTGTACCAAGGGAAATGGAAAATACCGGCCTTGATCAATTAGAAGACAAACCTACATTCAGTAAAGCCGCATTAGAATATATCATCGAAAATTATACCCGAGAAAGTGGTGTACGCCAGTTGGAAAAGCAAATCAATAAAGCTCTCCGCAAGATGGTTTATACAAGAATGAGAGACGGCAAACTACCTTATACCAAAATTACACCTGCAGCAATAGAAGGTATATTAGGCAAACCTCCATATTATAGAGATATTTACCAAGGTAATGACTATGCTGGTGTTGTAACAGGATTAGCATGGACAAGTGTGGGCGGCGAAATTTTATTTATCGAGACTTCACTTAATAAGGGTAAAGGTGAGAAACTTACCATTACTGGTAACTTGGGAGATGTCATGAAAGAATCGGTAGTCATAGCAATGCAGTATGTAAAAGCTCATATTGAAAAACTTGGTATAGACTACAAGATCTTTGACTATTGGAATGTTCATGTACATGTTCCTGAAGGAGCAACACCAAAGGATGGTCCTTCTGCAGGTATCACAATAGCAACAAGTATTGCTTCAGCTATTACACAACGTAAAGTACGCAAAAATACAGCTATGACCGGTGAAATTACACTTCGCGGTAAGGTGCTCCCTGTAGGTGGTATCAAGGAAAAAATTTTAGCTGCAAAACGCGCCGGCATTACAGATATTCTCATGTGTAAAGACAACAAGAAGGACATCGATGAGATTCCTGATAAATACCTAGAAGGTGTATCTTTCCATTATGTAGAAAATGTACAAGATGTTTGGGATTTTGCTCTTACAGACGAAAAAGTAGATAACGCCATCAATTTCACCATTCCCGAAGAGAATAAAGAAGAAGAAAATAAATGAAATTCGAGTTACAACATACAGACAGCGCATCTGATGCAAGAACTGGTATCATAACAACAGACCACGGACAGATCAAGACTCCTATTTTCATGCCCGTGGGTACTGTTGGTACTGTAAAAGGTGTTCACTTTAATGAATTGAAAGAGCAGGTAAAAGCTCAGATTATATTGGGTAACACATATCATTTGTATCTCCGTCCAGGCTTGGACGTATTGAGAAAAGCTGGAGGATTACACAAATTCAATGGTTGGGATCGTCCAATTCTTACTGACAGTGGTGGTTTCCAAGTATTTTCACTGACAGGCATTCGTAAATTGTCAGAAGAAGGTTGCGAATTCCGTTCACACATTGATGGAAGCAAGCACTTCTTCACACCAGAAAACGTAATGGACACAGAACGTATTATCGGTGCTGATATCATGATGGCATTTGATGAATGTCCTCCAGGAAAAAGTGATTACCAATATGCCAAGAAGAGTTTGGAGATGACACAAAGATGGCTCGATCGCTGTATCAAGCGCTTTAACGAAACAGAGCCTCTTTATGGATACAATCAGAGTCTCTTCCCTATTGTTCAAGGATGTACATATAAAGACCTTCGACAAGAAGCAGCCAAGTATATCGCAGACAAAGGCGCTGACGGAAATGCAATCGGCGGACTCGCTGTGGGTGAACCAACAGAAATCATGTACGAAATGATAGAGGTTGTCAATGAAATATTACCAAAAGACAAACCTCGTTACCTTATGGGAGTAGGTACACCTCAAAATCTTTTGGAAGGTATTGAGCGCGGTGTCGATATGTTCGATTGCGTAATGCCTACTCGAAATGGTAGAAATGCCATGTTGTTCACCTATAATGGAACCATGAACATGCGTAATAAGAAATGGGAAGATGATTTCAGCCCTGTAGATCCAGATGGATGCGAAATAGATCGCATTACAACAAAGGCATATCTTCATCATCTGTTTAAAGCGCAAGAGTTACTAGCTATGCAGATAGCAAGTATACACAACCTGTCTTTCTATCTAAGACTTGTAACAGATGCTCGTCATCATATAGAGCAAGGTGACTTTGTAACGTGGAAAAGATCTATTATAGATCAACTCGGTAGAAGAATTTAACAAAAGAAATGGACTACACGAAATTAAGAAAATTCCATAAACTTTTTAGGCTAGGCAAAACTATGAAAGATAGGTTTGCCTGGCTTATCAAGTTTTGTAAATGGTTAGGTATAAAGCTTTCTTTTTTAGGTTTTCTAAATCTCCGTCGATACATCAAGCGTTTAGACTGGTATATCATCAAGAAATTCATCGGAACATATTTCTTTTCAATTATCTTGATTATTTCCATTTCTATCGTTGTCGATATCAATGAGAATCTGGCAAAATTTACAGAATATCACGCCCCTTTAAAGGCAATTGTTTTTGATTATTACGCCAACTTCATCCCATATTTTGCCAACCTTTTTAGCGCTTTATTTGTTTTTATCGCCGTTATTTTCTTCACTTCAAAATTAGCAGGGAATTCGGAAGTTATAGCAATTTTAGCCGCTGGAGTATCTTTCAAACGACTCATGAGGCCATATATGATTTCTTGTGTCTTGATATCGATGCTCAACTATTATTTATCAGCCTATGTCATTCCCCACGGAAACGTTGTAAGACAAAATTTCGAGTCCTTATATAAAAACAAAAAGAAAATTACTTCTGCAGATAACGTAATGCTACAAATAGACAAAGGTGTCATTGTGTATATACAGCATTATGACGACAGACTAAAAAAAGGGTTTGGCTTTTCTCTAGATAAATTTGAAAACAAAAAACTTGTAGACCACATGACAGCTATGGAAATACAGTATGACACAATTTCTGATAGTAAATATCATTGGCGTATGAGCAACTGGAAAGAGAGACATTTAAGAGGATTACGAGAACATATTACAAACGGGAACCAAAAAGATACGACATTATATATGGAACCTACTGATCTCGTATATTCTAAAGGACAACAAGAAACTTTTACAAGCCCACAACTAAAAGAATATATCTCAAAACAAAAAAATAGAGGTTCTGGAAATGTAGTACAATACGAAGTAGAATATCATAAACGAATAGCCTCATCCTTTGCATCTTTCATTTTAACCATCATTGGCTTGTCTCTATCTTCACGCAAACGAAAAGGAGGAATGGGTATGTACCTAGGAGTAGGCCTGGCATTAAGTTTTGCTTATATCATGCTCCAGACCGTAAGTTCTACATTTGCCATTCAAGCTGATGCCCCACCTATGTTGGCAGCATGGATACCAAATATGATTTTCGCAATCATAGCCCTATTCTGCTATAAACGAGCACCAAGGTAAAAAGATTAAAGAGATAAATATTATAATTAGAAACAAATAAAATCAGATAATAGTGAGATTTGAAAATTTAGACTTAAATGATAATGTGCTTGATGCACTATACGATATGAGGTTTGATTCATGTACACCAATTCAGGAAAAAACCATCCCTGAAATATTAAATGGACATGATGTATTAGGTGTAGCTCAAACAGGAACAGGAAAAACTGCAGCATATTTGTTACCAGTATTAAGTAAATTAGATGATGGTGGCTATCCTGAAGGAGCAATAAACTGTGTTGTCATGAGCCCTACAAGAGAATTAGCTCAGCAGATAGACCAAGCAATGCAAGGATTTGGTTATTATCTGCAAGGCGTAAGCAGTATCGCTGTGTATGGAGGAAATGATGGCAACCGTTACGATCAAGAAGTAAAAAGTCTTAAACTCGGAGCAGATGTTGTTATAGCTACTCCAGGACGTTTGATATCACATATAAGTTTGGGAAATGTAGACTTGAGTAAAGTTAGCTTCTTTATTCTAGACGAAGCAGACCGAATGCTCGACATGGGTTTCGCAGATGATATTAAAGCTATTGCTAAAGAACTTCCTCAAACTTGCCAAACTATCATGTTCTCTGCAACTATGCCTGAAAAAATCGAAGACTTGGCAAAAACACTACTAAAAAACCCTATTGAAATTAAATTGGCTGTAAGCAAACCAGCGGAAAAAATTAAGCAAAGCGCCTATATCTGCTACGAAACACAAAAATTAGGCATCATTAAAGATATATTCAAAGCAGGAGATCTAAAAAGAGTTATCATTTTCTGTGGCAGTAAAACAAAAGTAAAACAAGTAAATAGTGCTTTACAACGTAAACATATTAATAGCGGAGAAATGCATTCGGACCTGACACAAGAAGAACGCAATGATATTATGTATAAATTCAAAGCAGGTCAGCTAGATGTACTTGTTGCTACAGATATTGTTTCAAGAGGTATTGATATTGATGACATAACCATGGTCATCAACTATGATGTACCACACGATACAGAAGACTATGTACACCGCATAGGTAGAACAGCACGTGCAGATAGAGACGGAGTTGCAATTACACTTGTAAGTGAAGAAGATCAATTCTATTTTCAACAAACCGAAAAATTTCTCGAAAAAGAAATCCAAAAGAATAAGTTACCAGAAAATTTAGGTGATGGACCTGAATACAGAAAACAGGGAAAACCTAATAAGAACAACAATTCTGCCAAAAACAGAAGACGCAAAGATCGAAACCAAACTTCACATAAAGATAAAAAACAGCATTGTCACCAGAAAAATAACGACATAACTGAACGCACATCAAATCCACAAAACAAAAGGACCAACCCGATGTATCGCGACCATCAATATGAAGGAAAAAAGACAAACGAAAACAGAAGAAATAAAAAGTCATCTGAAGCTAATAAAAATAAGGTAAGAAAAGAGCAATACAATCCAAACCAAGAGAATACTCAGAATAGAAATACGAACGCCCAAAACAGAAGTAACAATTATCCAAAGCCAAAACGAAAAGGGAACATAGAAGGCAACTTTAAAAAACGCCAAAATAGCATTAAGGATAATAAAAAGCAAAACTATAATGCAAAACAAAATAAAAAAGTAGCCCCAATACAAGAAACGACTGTTACTAAAAAAACAGAAAGAATCAAAGGTTTCATAAAGAAATTATTTGGCTTTAGAAAATAACATAATGTAAAGTTCTGGAAGTAAATGCTTTCAGAACTTTATTGTTTTTTACGTCAGAAAAAAGAATAAAATGGCTACTTTTATACCAAACAAGTTACTTTTTATAATCTTTTCTTAAAAAAAAGTGTCTTTTTTCTTGTTTTTTAAAAGAAATCCTTTAACTTTGCAACCGCAAGTCAAATATTAAGAATTACTTTCTTAAAAAGTAGCTTATTAGAGAATTTATAAACCAATAAAGGATTAAGAAATATGAAAGCAACAGAAGTCATTGAAAAGCTCAAGGCTAAATTTCCAGGTCAGCCAGAATACATTCAGGCTGTAAGTCAGGTTCTTGGTACTATAGAAGAAGAGTACAATAAGCATCCTGAATTTGAAAAGGCAAACCTGATTGAACGTCTTTGCGTTCCAGATCGTATTCTTCAGTTCAGAGTTTCTTGGGTTGACGACAATGGAAATGTACAGACAAACTTGGGATATCGCGTACAGCACAATAATGCTATCGGCCCTTATAAAGGTGGTCTTCGTTTCCACAAATCTGTTAACGCTTCTATTTTGAAATTCTTGGCTTTCGAGCAGACTTTCAAAAATTCCCTCACAACTCTTCCTATGGGTGGTGCCAAAGGTGGTTCTGACTTCGATCCTCACGGAAAGAGTGATATGGAAGTTATGCGCTTTTGCCAAGCATTCATGAATGAGCTCTACCGTCTTATCGGTCCTGACGAGGATGTTCCTGCTGGTGATATCGGTGTTGGTGGTCGTGAAGTAGGCTACATGTTTGGTCAATATAAAAAGTTAACTCATCAATTCCAGGGTATTTTAACTGGTAAAGGTCTTGAATTCGGTGGTTCTTTGATTCGTCCTGAAGCTACTGGTTATGGTAATGTTTACTTCCTTGAGGATATGTTAAAGACTCGTGGCGAAAGTCTCGAAGGTAAGACTGTTTTGGTTTCTGGTTCTGGTAACGTTGCACAGTACACCATCGAGAAACTTCTTCAGTTGGGTGCAAAACCTGTTACATGCTCAGACTCTAACGGTTATATATATGACCCTGATGGTATTGATGCAGAAAAGCTTGCATTCATCATGGAATTGAAGAATGTTAAACGTGGACGTATCAAGGAATATGCTGAGAAATATGGCGTTAAATATGTAGAGAATGCAAGACCTTGGGGCGAGAAAGCCGACATTGCAACCCCTTGCGCTACTCAAGACGAAATTAACGAAGCTGAAGCTAAAACTCTTATAGCAAATGGCGTATTTGCAGTATCAGAGGGTGCTAACATGCCTACAGAACCTGCAGCTATCAAGGTATTCCAGGATGCTAAGATTCTCTACTGCCCAGGTAAGGCTTCTAATGCTGGTGGTGTTGCAACTTCTGGTCTTGAAATGTCTCAGAACTCTGAACGCTTGAGCTGGACTCGTGAAGAAGTTGATACCAAACTCCATAACATCATGGACGAAATTCACGCTAATTGTGTGAAGTATGGTACAGAAGCAGATGGATATATCAACTATGTCAAGGGTGCTAACGTAGCAGGCTTCATGAAAGTTGCTAAAGCTATGATGGCTCAAGGCATTTACTAAGATTTTTTATATCTACATTAAAATACAAAGGGTTATCGTAGTTTTTACGGTAACCCTTTCTATTACCATAAAAGCCATGTTTTTTACAAAGAAAAATACGAATAAAAATTTGGAAGAATCAAAATAAATTACTATCTTTGCACTCGCAATTCAGAAATGATGTACAATTGGTGCGTTAGTTCAGTTGGTTAGAATGCCTGCCTGTCACGCAGGAGGTCACGAGTTCGAGTCTCGTACGCACCGCAACTACATCAGCAAGAATTAACTGGTGCGTTAGTTCAGTTGGTTAGAATGCCTGCCTGTCACGCAGGAGGTCACGAGTTCGAGTCTCGTACGCACCGCAAAGTCTTCAGAATTATCTGAAGACTTTTTTTGTTTATCTCCTAACCCATAGATTAAGGATACCATTTTAGTGCAACCTTAATTTTATCAAAGATCATCGAAAATTACATCACTTGGTGTAATAACCATTTTTTTGTCCTTATATAAAAAAGCTATCGGACGTTTATGATCAGAGTTAGCAAGTTGCTTAAGGATCTCTTTGTATTCCATATTTTGTGTATCACACACTAGAAACTCTTCCAATGTATCAGAAGGAACCTTTTTCGAAGAAACAAAACCTAAACTTCGATTTAAATTTTGAGAAAGCATAGAGATTGTTGCCCAAAAAGCTTTCACATAAATAGCAAGCTTAATTGGAATACTAAACAATAAATTCATAGCACTAAAATGCTTTTTGAAGAAAATAAACATAGCCCCATAAAACACATGAACATAGCGGAATGAAGATTTCTCAGTACTTTCACCTTTATAATGAAGTATCTGTTCTGGGATATAATAATTATGATAACCACCCTTTAAGATTCGATAGCTCAAATCAATATCTTCACCATACATAAAAAAATCTTCATCAAGCAGTCCTACTTTATCCAAAGCTTCTTTACGCAAAAGACAAAAAGCACCACTAACAATCTCTATTTCACAGGGCTTATCCCAAGGTAAATAGCTCATATAATACTTTCCAAAACGTTTACTTCTTGGAAAACGATTACAAAGGCCAATCATCTTATAAAACGCAGTCATAGGAGAAGGGATACCTCGTCTTGACTCCATAGCTACAGTGCCATCAACATGAAGCATCTCTACTCCTACAGCACCTGCATCAGCATGTTTATCCATAAAGTCAACAGCATGAATCAGTGTATCTTCACCAACAACAGTGTCAGGATTAAGCAAAAGTACATACTTACCCTTACATTTTTTTATAGCAAGATTATTAGCACGAGCAAAACCTAAATTATGTCTACTTGCTATAAATTGTACATCACTAAACTTTTCTCTCAAGTATTCACAACTACCATCCTTACTATGATTGTCAACAACAATTACCTCACTATCTATTGTAGATAAAGCACGTTGTAAAGAAAGCAAACACTGCTCCAAATAATATTTAACGTTATAACTAACAATAACTACCGACAATTTCATTTTTCTGAATTATTATTTATTTCAGCATTACATCTTTCTTTACTCGGATTCACAAAAAAGAGACAAAGAAATAATATGATAGCTAAATAAGCAAAAGCAGGAGAATAAGATTGATAGTAGCATACCAGATTAGCAAACATTGGAATCTGCAGAAGAGACAAGCGAACTAACCCCCACTTTAATAGAGCCTTTTCTTTACGATTTATCAGTTCTTGATGTATTCTATCAAAAGTGAATAGACGTAATGCAAGTGGGATACAAACTATTGAAAAAAGCTCCAATAATACTTGACTAATAAAAACTCCATTACTGCTCATCACAGGCAATACTATCATTTCTGTCTCAGCCAAAAGAACCAACAGACCACTTGCACCAAGAAGACCCCAAAAAAAGAATAATAATTTTTGTTGTATAGTATTCATATCAAAAATTCTACTTACCAAAAGGTGTACGATTAAGAATAGAACGGCCCAAAGTCACTTCATCAGTATACTCCAATTCATCACCTACCGAGATACCACGGGCAATAACACTCAATTTAACAGGAAAATCGGCCAATTTCCGTGATATAAAAAAATTTGTTGTATCCCCTTCCATCGTTGAGCTCAAAGCAAAAATAATTTCCTCTACATGTCCTTCAGCTACACGATTGATAAGAGAATCTATTTCAATATCAGCAGGTCCTACTCCATCCATAGGTGAAATAATACCACCCAAAACATGATATAAACCGTGATATTGCTGCGTATTTTCTATCGCCATAACATCTTGGATATTCTCTACCACACACACTGTAGAAGCATCTCGACGAGGATCAGAACAAATTGGACATACATCAGTATCGCTGATATTATGACATACCTTACAATATTTTACCTCCTTTTTCAAATGCGATATAGCAGATACAAAACCATCTACATCCTCATTTGTTTGGCGAAGCATATGCAAAACCAAACGCAAAGAAGTTTTACGTCCTATTCCCGGTAATCTTGAAAATTCAGAAACCGCCTTTTCTAAAAGGCGAGAAGGATATTGCTTTTCCATAACTGCAAAGATACAATATCTTTTGTAGAAAATTGACAATTCAACTTAAAAAGGTGAAACTTCTATTACGAAGTTTCACCTTTTCCCTTTCCTTTAAAACATTTACTAACAATTTATCTGGTTGTTACTTTGCGATACCAAGCAAAAAAGCCACTTAGAGATAATACTAAAATAACTGTAGCTATACCATATCCAATAGACGTATTAAATCCGAATGCTTGAGGGCTCATAACCAAGAACGAAGAGCATACAATCGTCATAAATAATGCTGGAATCAAAGTGATAATAAATGGCTTTTTTTTCTGCACCAAGTAGACTGTAAGCGTCCATAATGTAAACACACTCAAAGTTTGATTAGCCCATCCAAAATATTGCCAAATAACATTAAATCCATTAGGATTCTTCATTTGCCATACTAGAAGAGCTACGACTACAGCAAATAATGGTATACTAATATAAAAACGATTTTTCACGGATTGCTGATCCAATCCAACAAAATCAGCAATAATAAGTCGAGCACTTCTCAAAGCAGTATCCCCACTAGTTATAGGGGCAGCAACAACACCTAGTAGAGCTAAAATTCCTCCAAATACACCTAACCAACTTGAGCAAATCATTTTGACAACCATCGGAGCATCAAAGAATTGAACCAAGGTTTTACCTTTACCATGATCCCATTGGGCAAAGAAAGTCTGTATCTGATCTGCAGGCACAACCTCTCGCCATCCGTCATTATAAAAAAAGAAAATAGATATGGTAGCCCAAATCAAAGCCACTACACCTTCAGTAATCATTGATCCATAAAAAACAGGACGACCAAGTTTTTCACTTTCAACACACCTCGCCATTAAAGGGCTTTGAGTAGCATGAAAACCACTAATTGCACCACATGCTATTGTAATGAAGAGGCAAGGGAAAATAGGATTATTACTTGCAAACTCTTCTACGCCCAATAATTCAGATGACTCCTTGGTACCTAAGCTTGCTACATCAGACCAAAGTTCAGGAAGTGCTGGCATCTTGATGAAAAGCCCAACCATCAATGCTATTGCCATGAAGATAAGAGAGAAAGCAAATAAAGGATAAATCTTACCGATAATCTTATCTACTGGCAACATAGTTGCAACTACATAATAAACAAATATAACAACAATCCACATGATTTTTTCACCCCAAATTCCCTCTAAAATAATAGCAGGACTTAAAACAAATACTGCTCCTACCATCATTAATAGTAAAACGGAGAATATCAGCATGACCGTCTTTGTACGCTGTCCCAAATAGATACCTACCAAATCTGGTAAATTAGCACCACCATGACGAATACTTAACATACCAGATAGATAATCATGTACAGCACCTGCAAAAATGCATCCAAACACGATCCAAAGATAAGCGACAGGACCAAACCACGCCCCCATAATAGCGCCAAAAATAGGACCTGTTCCGGCAATATTAAGGAATTGAATCATAAAAATCTTCCAACTAGGAAGAGTAATAAAATCTACACCGTCGTATTTAACGACAGCTGGAGTTGGTCGATCATCTGGGCCAAATACATGCTCTACAAAATGGCCATAAATAAAATAACCTATAATTAGAGCTAAGAGACTTAAAGTAAATGAAATCATAAAATGATTATTTATTGGTTTTCTGTTTAAATTCAAATGCAAATATACAAATTTACTTTCAGAAAGAAAACAAAATTAGCCAAATAATAATAATTTACTATCCCGCAATCTTTCAAGAAGAAATAATCATTTTTACATATAATAATTATTTTGTACCTTTGCTTTCAAAATTTACAAATCAGAACATGAAACATCATTTGCTATTGCTAATTTTGGCATATATCTATATTCCATCTTGGGGACAAAATCAAAGTATCTACTATAATAGTTACAAAGAAAAAAACGAAGATACTAATTATTTTAACACAAATATCCCTAAACGAGAAGTTCGTGCCGTATGGCTCACCACTATCGGCGGATTAGACTGGCCTCACTCCTATTCTCAATCAGAACGATCTGCACAAAAACAAAAGACCGAACTCTGCCACTTACTTGATTTATATCAGCAAGCCGGTATAAACACCATTTTGATTCAGACCCGAGTAAGAGGTACCATGATCTATCCCTCAGCGTATGAACCTTGGGATGGATGTCTTTCCGGATTTCCTGGTAAATCTCCAGGATACGATGCCCTTGCCTTCGCTATTGACGAATGTCACAAAAGGGGAATGGAATTACACGCATGGATTGTAACTATACCTGTTGGTAAATGGAATGGTCTTGGGTGTATAACATTAAGGAAAAAATTTGGAAACCTCATCAAAAAGATTGGTATTGATGGCTACATGAACCCAGAAGATGCTAGAACTGGCGACTACCTGGCTAAGATTTGTGCGGAAATAACGCAAAATTATGATATCGATGGTATCCATCTTGACTATATACGATATCCTGAAGACTGGAAAATCAAAGTTAACAAAGAGCAAGGAAGAGCCTATATTACTTCTATTGTAAGCAAAATAAACAAAGCTGTAAAGCCTGTTAAACCATGGATAAAAATTAGTTGCTCACCAATAGGAAAATACAACGACTTACCACGTAATTGGGCTCATGGATGGAATGCTTACGAGAGGGTATGTCAAGATGCACAAGGTTGGCTTCGTGATGGTTTAATGGACGAACTATTCCCGATGATGTATTTCAAGGGAAATAATTTCTATCCTTTTGCCATAGACTGGAAAGAAAATGATAATGGACGAATTATAGCACCTGGATTAGGTATATATTTTTTGTCTCCTAAAGAAAAGAACTGGCCTATAGAAGAAATTACAAGAGAAATGCAAGTTATTCGTCAACTTGGCATGGGACATACGTTCTTTAGAGGAAAATTTTTTACAGACAACACAAAAGGCATCTACGAATATACTAAAAATTTCAATGCCTATCCAGCTTTAGTACCTGCCATGACTTGGGAAAAGAAAGTGCCTACTGATACCTTGTATAATATATACGCTTCTAACCAATATCCAGTGAATACCGCTGATGCTCGAAATCTAGTGATTGGAAGAATTCCTAAAAAAGAACTAAATCACTATCTTCAAAAAGTATCATCTTACCATTATGCTATTACTCGCATGGATAGGTTCGGTAATGAGACACCATGGATTGAAAAAAAGTCTTATGCAATAGAAGCTCAGCAAAAGCTAGACATCGTTAAAAGGAAGATATTCAATATCTTCTAATTTGGCGATACCGAATAGTATAAATCTTATGAAATAAGTGTTCCCACTCATTTTCATGTTTTTCATCTGAAGAGATTATTCGAAGTCCATAAAACTTGGTTCCTGTCTTTTTATACTCTTCCCATTTTTTTAAATATCGAGTTTGCTCTGGCATAGGAATTAAGAAGTCGGTGATCCAAAGCACATCTGCATTTATATAGGCCTTACCATCATTGTCCAAAAGTTCCATCATGGTATCAAGCATTAATTTGGCACTAGTACCCCCACCGATAAAAGGAAGTCCTTCTTTTCGATTTCGCTCTTGAACACTCATGCGCTTATTTCTATCAGATAATCCTATTTTTTGCAACCGCTGTTGATGCAATTGCTCTAACAAATCTACAGGATGAACACTTACGGAAAAATCGATAAGAAAACAGTCTCTCTGAAGCTTTTCTGCAGAATCTTCTAACAAAGATATTAGAGAAGACTCAATACGCTCAGGCATACCATACATACTTGCAGACGTATCAATGCACACGATCATAGGTCCCTTACGAGTAGCATGCACAAAACCTAATTTTCTAGAAGGTTTTGTTATTTCCGACTTATAACGTAATGTCTGCAACCCTTTCGTGAGATACTTGTAAATAAAAGCATCGCCCAAAAGCTCATCACCATATTGTGCCAATTCTGCAGGTAAGAGGGCATTAAGATCATTACCAATAGTTACTCCCTCGATATCACTTCCAGAAGAATGTTCTATCTTCATGGAATATCCAGCTGCTACAGTTAATCTTTCTCGACCTGAAGCATCTTCTATCCGGCCCATACGACTTACAATCTCTCCGATTTCTGGATATCTGTCCTGAAGACGGATCTCACGCAATTTACGTTCAAATTCCGTTTCTGTCCATGTACCTTCCATCTGATCAAAAGCCTGAGAAGCTTCTGCCTCACTAATATTTTTCTCACGAATATGCTGAGTCATCTGATCCATCAATAATCGAAGATTAGTTTCAAAACCAGCCTTACGAGCTTTGATATGATTCTCGACTATACGACGATGCCCATAATTCAAGGATTCCCGCCAATCTCTTACTAATAATTCCCAATTTAAAAGATTAGCAGCACCCTCTAACTCATTATCTTTTTCTTGCGAAAAAAGTCGAATAAAAAAATCTTTATCAAAACCATCATCATGGTGGTTCCGATCTATTTCATGAAGTAATTCCATCCATGTTTCACGATCCCGACGCTTAGCTTCCCCCCATTCCAACACTTTTTTCATCTTATTCTGTTCTGTCCAAGAACGCATATTTTGGAACTTCAGGTAATGGATATTATCAACTATAAATTTACCTACTTCTGTATAAAACAACTTTCCCCTTATTCGGCTGTTTCTAACCTGAGCTTGATAATATGAATCAGCCATGAGTTCATACAAATAATCCATCAAAGCATCATCCAAATGAATCCATGGTTGTTCCACTGCCTCAACTTTTTTACGATCAGGAATAACGCCTTGCTGACAATATGCCTGTAAAACATAGAGATAACGACTACTTTCAACTAAATCTTTATTCATAAAGCTTGGACGTATCCTGACGGGTAAAAGCTAATTCTTTATAAAAATCCTTCAAATACTCTTTAATCCTAATCTTATCAGAATTTCCAATAAAAATATTGTTTTGGATAGACTGATCACGATTTTGTAATTGATCAGCAATTGCTTCAATTTCACTTACATAATCACGATTACAATGGTGATAAAGAATATCTTTAGCCAAATCATCTTTAAGAGTAGCCAACTGCTGTGCTAAATTTAAGAATAATGTACGAATTACAATATTTCTAACTTCATCACGCTCTTCTGGTTCCTGCCATAAGCAATGATAAATAGGAAAAATATCTACTATCTGTACCTCGTCACGATCTTGCAACATCGCAGATGTCTTTAACAATTTAACGATTTGCTTCCATCTTCGATCGCTTACATAAATACGACGACGTTCATCAGCAGGGTCTATATTTACAGCGCGAAGCTGCTTACGTATCTGCAAAATAAGCGACATCGCTTCATGAGAGATGGAAATATCAGAAAGTTTACTTTGCCATTCTTGATATTGAGCATTAGTTATCTTCCATTTCTCGCTAACTTCGCACTCACGATCTTCCCCTATAAGCATCTGCTCAAAATTACGCTCGTCGCGGATAGGAGTACTCTCTAAGCGGATAACAAAGCGATCCCATAATGCCTCTAGACCTTCGCCCTTTGCAGGTAATTCATTACTTGCAGCAATTAATAATTTAAGAGGAAGTTGATATTCCTGAGTACCATTGCGAAATATTTTTTCATTAACAACTGTCAAGAGCGTATTCTGAATAGCAGGGCCAGCCTTCCATATTTCATCCAAAAATACAACATCAGACGTAGGAAGATAACCATCAACAGATCGCTCATAAACACCATCCTGCTTGAGACGAGATATACTCACAGGACCAAAGATTTCATCGGGGGTAGAGAAACGAGACATCAAGTATTCAAAACTCCTTGCTCCAAGAAATGCAAGTTTCAAACGACGTGCCACCATACTTTTTGCAACACCAGGAGGTCCTAGTAAAAGGATACTTTCTCCAGCGACGGCTGCCAACAATGAAAGAGATATCTCTTGCTGCTTTTCGTATATTCCTTGATTCATCTCCCGAAGAAGATTTTCTATTTGTTCCTTCATAATCTGCAAAGTTACATATTTTTTTATGTCTTAACCAACCTTTTTCTTTTAATAATTTGGATAAAACAATGCCTTTATATATTTTTGCAAATAAACTTAATGAAAAACAAACTATTAAACATGAAAAAAAACCTAAAATTGTATAGATTGCCATTGTTTGCTGCGTTAGCTTTTAGCAATGGAACATCCAACGCATGGGCAGCCAATGACACAAATCCGACAGTAACCATCAACGGAATTCAAGTAGAAGAAACATTAAGTAAAATAACATTTGATGGAGACCATGTTATTTTACATTTTAATGCTAACGACAGCCAGCAAAGCGAAGATATGGAAGATGTCACAATAACCTGGAACCAAACTGCTGGTATAAGCTCTATAAAGACTTATCAAAACCTCTCAAATATCACCGGAAACACTCTTAACTTGCAAGGTATAGCACCTGGTGAACGCATCGAACTTTTTGATACATCCGGAAAAAAATGCTTTCAAACCAGAGTTTCTTCAGAAAGTATAACTCTCCCTTTAGAGCATCTAACAAAAGGTATCTATATCATTAAAGCTGGTCACACATTTATAAAATTCCAAAAAAAATGAAATACTCTTATATACTATTCTCGACACTTCTTGTATCACAATCGGCTTTAAGCCAAAATGAAGTAAATATTACTCTTCAAAATGGTAAAATCGACAATTTTCAAACGGCTAACCTCAATAGTATTGAATTCAACCAAGATCAAATAACAGTTAATCCAATAAACGGCAATACAATAACCTATGACGGAAATGTAAGCCAAATTAAATTCAAGAAGATTGCTGAAGGAAATATCACAATCAGTGAAGCAAAGGGATGGCTTGAATCTGCTTATGCAGAATGGGCCATTATGAAAGGAGCAGAAAGCTACAATGTATATATAAAAGGTGGAAACATCAACGAATATAAACAAATTGACAATGAACTTGTACGTCAATATACCGATTATGTTCGAGCTGATGTGGTTGGACTTCAAGCAGGAGATTATCAACTACGCATCGTACCTGTTATCAATGGTAAAGAAGTAGAAAACAAAGCTAGCGAAACAGACGTATTGACAGTAAAGGGATATACTCGTTCTGGATTTGCACACCTAAATTATTCTGGAGTAGGCGCCTACAAAGATGATGGTACGCTTAAAGAAAATGCCGTCGTTGTATATGTAAATGCTAACAATGCAAAAACTGTTACTGCTAATTTAAGTTCTGGTACTTTTACTGGACTGCAGTCTATCCTATCTGCCCTTGAAAAGGGTAATGTTACTAATCCGGTAGCTATTCGTATCATTGGTTGTATTAAGGATGGACAACTAGATTCATACGGAAGTAGCGAAGAAGGTGTTCAGATAAAAGGTAAAAAAGCTAACAGCGAGTTAAACCTAACTATAGAAGGTATAGGCGAAGATGCAACCATCAAAGGATTTGGTTTTTTAGTAAGAAATTCAAAAAGCGTAGAATTCCGAAACTTAGGAATTATGCGACAAATGGATGATGGTATTTCGCTTGATACAAATAACTCCAACATTTGGGTACACCATATTGATGTCTTCTATGGTAAAAGTGGTAGCGGAGACCATGCCAAGGGCGATGGATCCATTGATGTAAAGTCTGATTCAAAATATGTCACTATCGACAATTGTCACTTTTGGGATTCAGGAAAATCAAGTATGTGTGGTATGAAGAGTGAAACTGGGCCAAACTATATCACTTATCATCATAACTGGTTTGATCATAGCGATTCTCGACATGCTCGTATCAGAACCATGTCTGTACACATGTGGAATAATTATTTCGATGGTAACTCGAAATACGGTGTAGGTGTAACTACAGGAAGTGACGCTTTTGTGGAAGCAAACTATTTCCGCAATTGTAAATTCCCTATGCTGACATCTCTACAAGGCAATGATGTATATGATGGTTCTAGTTCCTATAAACTGGATAATGCTACTTTCTCTAATGAAACTGGCGGAAGTATCAAAAGTTATGGCAACAAGATTGTATGCACAAACAATACCGTGAGCTATTGGCCTTACGGAGCTTCAACATTACTTACTAAAGGAAAAGAGGTTACTGCAGAAAGTCTAAACATCGACACAAAAACTAACTTTGACGCTTATGAGGCAAGCAGTAGAGATGAGAAAGTTCCTGATATCGTTAAGGCACTAAGTGGCGAAGATACCTATAACAACTTTGATACAGATACATCACTTATGTACTCTTATACCCCTAACGCGGCTGAAGATGTACCATCTATCGTTACTGGATATTATGGAGCAGGACGCCTGAATCATGGTGATTTGCAATATACTTTTTCTGACTCCGAAGATACCAGCTCTGACGTAAACACAAGTTTGGCAAACCTGATCGACAATTATACGGGTCTTAGTGCTAACTCTGATCAACAACCATCAGCAAATACACAAGATGGTGATTCCACTTCAAATGATCAAACCGATCAAGATACAAATCAAGCAATAACAGAAAGTCTTATCTGTAGTTTTGATAAAACAGGTGTTCCTTCAAATCCATTATTTACGGTTATTGGCAATGGTTCAAATAGCAAAGGAACAGCTACCTATAACGGTACAACCTACTCTACTTGCTTAAAAATGGAAGGTAGCACGAGTATAAAGTTCACAACGACTAAAGAAATGGAACTGACGCTTGTTTTTGGAGACAACGAAACTGCATCATTCAAACTTAATGGAACCAGCTATACTGGCAACACAAGCATTTATAAAATAACAATAAGTCCAGATAGTTATGAAATCAAGAAAAAAGACTCTCGAAATCTTTTCTTGATTACATTAGAATAAGAGAGTTTTCCAAACACAATAAAATGTCTAAGTGCCAATTCCTTTTTCAAGAATTGGCACTTGCTGTTTTAGTCGATTAAGACTTTCTTTCTTACACAGAATAATAGAGAGGTTTCTCGGGAGCTTTATGCTTCCGGTCGAAAACGACTGACACCTTAGGTTATCTCATGTGGTAACGGTTTTGCAGAAGCCTGGTAACGGTTTAGTAGCATATATATGAATTTTCGTACGCTCATATAGTTTTTTGCGAAACAACAAAAACTTCCGGAAAGCCCATATATACGAAAAAAGGCTGATGTATATAACCATCAGCCTTCTTCTATGTACACCCTTAGGGATTCGAACCCTAGACCCACTGATTAAGAGTCAGTTGCTCTACCAACTGAGCTAAGGGTGCATAAATTTCAGAAATTCCATACAATGTACACCCTTAGGGATTCGAACCCTAGACCCACTGATTAAGAGTCAGTTGCTCTACCAACTGAGCTAAGGGTGCATTGTTTCAACACTAACAAGTAGTGTATTTCTGAATTGCGAGTGCAAAGGTACTACTTTTCTTCCATACTGCCAAACTTTTCAAAGACTTTTTTTGAATTATTTTTAGAGCGTTTTTCTATATTATACATAAATATCACTAAATCAACCACTTATAGCATTTATCAAAAATTAGAAAAAAAACGAGCTAAATATACATTTATCACTTACACCATCCATATATAATACATAAAACTATTTTTGCAAAGCAGTACTGAATTTAAATCATTTCATGATGTTTAGACTATTTATTTGTTGTTTTACCCGTTCTTCGTTAATCAGAAAAACTTTACCAAGAACACCCACAGAAGTACTTACTTCAGAACCACCAATAGTCATGCGCCCTACAGTACAAAAATAATAATCATCCACATACAACGAATGATCAACTGTAAAATCTATCATAGCATTATTCAGCTGCTTTGAAGCACCAGTCCTCTTCATCAACCGTGATGACATTAATTGATGTAATTCTTCCTTTACTCGGTCACGATGAGCATATCCATCAGGAGCTGATATAATAAAAACAGCTAAAACTAAGCCCACGCAAATTGCTACAAAATAAAATTTCCTATCTTTCATAAAGCAAAGATAGGAAATTTTATAATAAATAACAAATATCTTAACGATACTTATATTAATCTTCAGATTCCTCAGCAGCATCAGCTTCCACTATCTTGGCAGCTTGCAACAATTTAATAGCATCAACATACTGCATCATACTCGCAGCGACCTCTTTAGCAGCCTTCATAGCCAAGACTACAGTTTGCGGACGATGTACAACATCACCACCAGCAAAAAGTCCTCTACGAGTGGTCATACCAAATGGGTAATCTACCACCTTCACATAACCTTTTTCGTCAACTTCAATACCCTCTGTAGTACTAACAATACGATTAGCAGGACGGCTACCTATAGCAAGATAAATACGATCAAAATTTTCTTCGCACTCACCTTCTGGAGTAACCAACTTACATTTTCCAAGACGACCATTAGGACCTGCAATAAATTCCGAGACAGAAGTTTCCCATTTAAACTTCACCCCTTCATTTACAGCTTCTTCATATTCACTTTGAATAGCAGGCATTTCCTCTTGTGTTCGTCTATACAACACCGTTACATCAGCTCCCAATCGAATGGCTGTACGTGCAGCATCCATAGCCACATTACCACCACCAATGACACCTACCTTCTCACCTGTTCGCAAAGGCACCATTTCACGACCAATAACGCCCTCATTATATGCATTTACATTGTGAAGAAAATCAGTACTCTGAGTTACACCCCGTAAAGTAGCACCAGGGGTATTATTCATATTTTGAGGTATTGCTGTACCTGTTCCCATAAAAATAGCATCAAAGCCCTGTTGGAAAAGGCTATCAACAGTAATACCATTTTCACCAACCAAAGTGTTACAAATAATATTTACACCCAAAGCTTCAATTTTAGCAATTTCAGCACGCACTACTTTCTTAGGCAAACGATATTCAGGTATACCAAACATCAATACTCCTCCAGGCTCTTCTTGACCTTCAAAAATAGTCACAGAAAAGCCTTGACGTGCCATGTCACCAGCAACGGTAAGACCAGCAGGACCAGAACCGATAACAGCAATTTTTCCTCTATTTTTTTGAGGAAGTTTATCACGAGTAAGGTTCATCTTTGTATCAAAGTCTGCAATAAACTGTTCGAGCTTTCCTATTTGAATAGGATTGCCCTTTTTGTTCATTACGCAATGACCTTGACACTGCTTCTCATGAGGACAAACTCGTCCGCAAATAGCAGGCAAATTACTCTTATTATTAATAATGCTCATGGCTGAACCTATATTTCCCATGGATAACTCATGAACAAAATCAGGAATATCATTACCTATAGGACACCCCTTTTTACACTGAGGTACCTTACAATGCAAACAACGTTTTGCCTCATCTATTGCTTCTCTGGTTGTAAACCCTTCATGTACTACTTGAAAGGCCTTATACTCTTCATTACTCATGCCTAAATATTTACCCTTTACCTTTTATCAAAGTAATCTAAACTTTGCAAAAATACATTATTCTTAATAGATATTGTATTATTTTCTTCTCAATTTAGCAACCTTTAACAAATTTACCCTTCAAAACATGGTCTAATTAGTACCAAATTAGAAAAAATGTTATTTTTATTTCCTTATTTCACATTTTTTTATTATATTTGGAAAATCAAACATTTAAATAGAACAATAATGAACACATTAACTCGTATCAAATATTTCGTAATGTTTCTGCTGTTAACATGTTCAGCGCAAAAAATAATAGCAGCTAATTGCGATTATATTAATGTGAAACATATCGGACTTGAAGAAGGCCTTTCTAATGAATTTGTCAATGACATCACATTCGACAAACAAGGATTCACATGGGTTGCAACTGATTATGGACTAAATCACATCGTTGGAAGTCACATCTATATGTATAGATATAAGACTTCTCCTATCGTAAGCAGCATTATTAATAAGCTTTTTTACGATCATTACAACAATTTATTATATTGTGTATCCAGCAAACGAGGGATAAGCATTATTAATTGTATTACTCAAAAATTTGATACTTTAACCGTAAACAATGGACTCCGAACAAATGGAGCAACGAGCATAACAGGTGCCGGAAAAGGACGAATTTGGATAGCCTGCGACAATGGAGATATTTGCATGTATGATGCAGCCACTAAAAAAACTTCACTCATGAAAATTAATTCCTTCAAAAAAAAACTTGCCAAACCAACATCTATTCTCGATGATGGTAATGGGCATCTTCTTGTCGGAACCTGGCGCTCAGGTCTCTATTCTGTAGATCAAAGAACAAAAAATACACGCCACTATTTAGCTAACCAGTCTGTTAGAGACGTTTTCATAGATCACTTACACAATGTTTGGGTTGCCACATCAAATGGCTTATTCCTTGTTAATTTGAATGATGGTAGTTACATACAATACACTTTCACTGGAAATGATTTTGGCTTGATGAGTAATAATGTACATCAAGTTAGAGAAACTAAAGAACACAAATTGGTCATTACGACTGACTATGGTGGTAATATTATCGACCTGAATGTATATACCAGCCCACAGCTACAACAGATTAAATTTGAAAATATTAGTAATATTGTCGGTAAATTATCTTCACCAAACTTACGAGTTGTACGAATAGACCAATATGGAAACATTTGGGCCGGACATAAAGGTGGAGGTGTAGATTTTATATCTAAGCTAGCCTCTCCATTCCACATTCTCAACAGAAACTCTGAGGATAAAAATAATAATACGCTGTACAATCCGGTATATGGCTTAAAAGGGTTCCCAGATGGCAGTATCTTTGTAGGAAGACAGAACGAATTTTCACTTTATAAGAATTTAAAAGAGGTAAAAACTTGGAATATTTTACCTTACATCAATGGAAATCTTACTCAAGTTATATGCTTTCAAAAGGATAATAATGGTAGAATTTGGATTGGACTTCGTGAAGAAGGTGCTCTTGTCATGGATGCGAAAACGGGAACTTTTTTACCTCGTATTCCTGAATTAAGCCATTGCGACGTTAAAGACTTCTTCACAGAAAAAGACGGTTCTATGCTTATAGCGACTAGTAATGGAATATACTCCGTTAAAGGCAATACCTGCAGACCGCTAAAAACTATCAACAGCCAGCTTAACACAACTTCCACAAGTGCAATCATACGAGACCATCAAGGCAAGCTCTGGGTAGGAACCACTTCTGGAGGTTTTACCGTTTTTGATCAAAATAACAGAATAATCATATCTAGAAACACAGGAAATAATTTCGCTACCGGTGTAAACCAGTTCTTGCTAAACAAAAAAGGGGGGATCTGGATTGCTTCAACCTATGGTCTATTAGAAATAAAAGATACTAAATATCCTCATCGTATCATCCGATATGGATTACCTGACGAAAACGGTGATAATAATTTCAGGGGTATCCAAGAAGATGCCAATGGCAATTTATGGGGCTGTACATACGATGACATTGTTTGTCATAATAAACAAACTGGTACAATCACCTATTATGGGTCACATAATGGATTACCTAAGGGAGACTTTATGGAAAAAGCTGTTGCTTTCACTCCCGATGGCACTCTATTCTTTGGCTTTACTAAAGGGGCTTGCTATTTTAAAATAAAAGAAACAAAGCGTAAAATGAATATATCGCCTATCGTTATCGACGGTATTATAGGATTTACCCCAAAAGAAGAAGGCAAATATATTTTAGGTCACGACCAAAATACTTTCTCTGTTCGTTTTAGCGTTAACAACTATGCACAAATTGAATTTGTAGAATATGAATATAGAATGCTTGGTCTAAGCAAAGACTGGATCGCTATTAATAATGATGATGATGTTTCTTTTCTAGAACTCGAACCTGGCACGTACACTTTCCAGGTAAGAGCAAAACTCAAAAGTGACACTTGGGATAAAGCCAAGGTTAGCGAAATTGAAATCACGATTAATTCACCATGGTATTGGTGCTGGTGGTCTATATTATTATATGTTTTACTAGCAGGTGCCGTTATCGGCTATGCCGTATGGAGCTATTATCATCATTTATATTTAAAAGCTGGCTTAAGTCTAGAAAAACAGAAAAATGAAAGTAGAGAGCAAGAAATAAAAGACAGAATGCGTTTCTTCACCTCTATTACTAATGAATTGAGAACTCCGCTAAGTCTCATTATGAGCAGATTGGAAGACTTGAAAAATGATAAAGAACTTTCCAACAATTTAAAAGAAAAAATCGAATCAATTCATAATAGCAGCATGCGCTTGCTCAACTTGATCAACCAGTTACTCGAATTCCGAAAAACTGAAAATAAAATTCGAGAATTAATTGTGAAATATGGCAGTATAAACAAGCTTATTGCTGATCTTGGCGAAAAATACAAAAAAGCCAATAAGAATTCTAAAGTAGAATTCATTATTGACATAGATAGCAATTGTCCTGATATATGGTATGACCAAAATGCGATCACGACTATCGTAGAGAACTTACTTTCTAACGCTGTCAAATATACATCTAAGGGACATATCACTCTTTCTCTTAAAGTAGATAATGATAAATTAAAATTAAACATATCAGATACAGGTTTCGGCATTGATAAAGAATCTCTTCCACATATTTTCGAAAGATTCTACATGGTAAATGGCAAGCATCAATCAAAAGGTACAGGTGTGGGTCTTTCCTTGGTAAAGAATTTGGCTGATTTGCACCAAGTTACTATTGATGTAACAAGTGAGATCGGTAAGGGTACATCTTTCACTCTTTCGTTCAATATTAATGCAACTTATCCAAATGCCCTTCATGAGGAGCCTGAGGTAAAGACGTTTACACCGATCAAGGATGATACGACGAATGTTGAATTCGCAAATAATTCTGTAACAATTCAGGACTCACCACAAGATTATCCTAATAATAAGAATGAGAAATCACTATTGGTAGTTGAAGACAATGCCGATATTCGTCAATATGTTGCAGACGTCTTCAGCGATAACTTTACCGTTTACCAAGGTGTAAATGGTAAGGAAGGCTTGGAATTAGCTGTTACTAAAACTCCTAGCCTCATCATTAGCGATATCATGATGCCTGTCATGGATGGCATAGAAATGACTCGTCTCATAAAGAGCGATATTCGTACTAGCCACATTCCTGTAGTCTTATTAACGGCAAAAGACACGATAGAGGATCAAGCTAAAGGTTACGAAATTGGAGCTGATTCATATCTAACCAAACCGTTTAGTGGGAAACTACTAAAAGCCCGTGTTCTCAATATTTTCAAGGCTCACGAGCGTATGGTAGAATTGCTAACTTCTGACACAAGAAGCAGACGCTTTAATCAAGTAGATAATACAAAAGCCATAGAAGTATCTGCAGAAAATAATTCTAATTCCGAAGAATACCATAACAGCACTTATAATGACAGTACTACAAATGGCAATATCGGGAAAAATGAAGACCAGATAATAGAATTAAGACTATCTCCTATAGACCAAGAGTTTATGGATAAATTTAATCAGATGATCAATGACAATATTGACAACTTAGATTTAGACATGAATTTCATGACAGACAAGATGTACATGAGTGAATCTACTTTGTACAGAAAAGTTAAGGGCTTGACCGATCTAACACCAAAAGAGTATGTCAGAAAAAAAAGAATACAGTATAGTATGGAATTGCTAGCTACAAGGAAATATAGTGCTAAAGATGCTGCTCATATGGCAGGATTTAACAATATAGGAAGTTTCCGAGATGCTTTCAAGAAAGAATATGGAAAAAATCCTTCTGATTTCTTGAAAGAAATAAATGGATAATAAGAAAGAGTTGCGCAAAGCGCAACTCTTTTCTTTTTTATTATACCTGCGACTAATGTTTTTTGAATTTAATTGACATGAACCGTCTTGTAATTTGTCGTTTTGTAAAACTGATAAATGCATGGTAAAACTATAGTGTTTATGGGTTAAAAACATGATGTTTATACTGCGAAAGTATAGTGTTTACCAGCCCAAGTGTAAGCTTTCCCCTCTTTGGCTATGGAATTGCTGGATGTGAGGATAAAGCGTCATAATAGTATACAAGAAAATACCCTGTACTACCTATAGAAGTCAACAACAGATTTATAATTATCGTCGTAACCAATTCTATGTATCGAATATCATTCTATACTCTATTTTAAAGTACTATTATTTGAGTCATTTATATAAAGGTCTAACCACGCGAACACCAATTTGTGATGGATGTTTTTGCATATATTTAAACAAAGTCATCGGTTCTTCTATCACTTTTTTATGAACACTTGAAGCATTCAGCATATGTAATCCATCTTTATGCCAACTGGCAATACCAATATGCGATGTATCAAGTCCCTTTTTATTCGTAATCATAACTAATATATCTCCATCATGAATCGTCCTTCTTAACAAAGAGGTATTAGAGATTTTCTCCTTTGGTATATATCGATAAACCTTGCCATTTATATCATTCTCCATCGTTTGAATACCATGAACCCAAGCAGGATGTGCTTTTAGCATTTTATACAAGCTAATATGAGTAGTCATATAATTTACATGAATCGTCTGTTTTGACGAAAATGGAGGAACAGGTCCTTGAACATCTTTTACCAAGCCTTGTATAACATTGTCATTTATCCAAGTAGTAAAATAATGCTGGCGCTTAACATAACTAATTTGACCATCAATATACCGGATATTCTTCATATATGACAGAAAATCATTCCAACTATATTTATGGTGAGAGGCACACTGACTTAAAGCAAGTACTTGCTCCACAAATGTAGTACAATCCAACTGTCTAAGATTAATTATAAGATTTTCCTGCTCACCATCATCAAGGACTCCACCTACATAGGGAACACCTTGCAGTTTTCTACCAAAATAGAGCATCCAGTTCACATTCTTCTGTTTATTCTTCTGAGCCTCTTTAAGAAGTCGAACGACTTGAATACTATCTGCTTGAGAATAAATAGTATGCTGAGCTTTCACCGGAGTACCAAAAAATCCAAGGCATAATCCGACCCAAATCAATAACCGCTTCATCTTACAATAAATGCCACATTAATCATCAAAAATCACTCACCACTCATTTAATTTTTCCATAGGATACGATCAAGAACCCAATTAGCTGGGGTTGCAGAAACACTAGTACAACTACAATGACCTATTCCCTGCAAATCTTCAATAACACTACGAATTATTGGCAACTGAACATATGGTGGATTATCAACCGATATATTCTGTGTTCCATCACTTGTAATCAAACGAATAGGATCATAATGAAAAACAGAAAAAGAAAGGGTTCCTTTATCACCAATAACTTCGATACAATCCTCTTTCGCACTTTCATGACCAACAAAACACCAACTTCCACTTCCCGGGATTCCACTTTCAAAGAAGAAGCAAGCTGAGATTGTATCTTCAGGAGCATATAGATGTGCGCGATTACTTGGATAACCATGAGCACGAGTTATAACACCAAATAAATCTTGTAACATATCGATCTGGTGTGGTGCTAAATCATAAAAATAGCCTCCTCCAGAAATATCAGGTTGTAGACGCCATGGTAACTCCTTCTCTGAAGAGTAATCTAATTCTCTTGGCGGTACCGAAAAGCGTAGTTGAACGTTAAGAACATTACCAATACAACCATCATTTAGAAGTTGCTTTACCTTTTGAAAATAAGGAAGATACCTTCTATAATAAGCCACAAAACAAGGAACTCCAGTCTGTTCACTTACTCGATTAATACGAATACAATCTTCATAACTTGAAGCTAATGGTTTCTCAATATATACAGGTTTACCTGCATTCATAGACATAATAGCATACGTCGCATGAGACGATGGCGGTGTTGCTACATAAATAGCATTCACATCAGGATCGTCTATAAGTTCCTGTGCATCAGTATACCACTTTCGAATATGGTGTTTTTCTGCATAAGCACGAACCTTATTTTCATTACGTCCCATAACTGCCACAACTTGCGAACCTTCCACTTCATTAAAAGCTGGTCCTGATTTTTTTTCAGTTACTTCACCACAACCAATAAATCCCCATTTGATTTCTTTCATATTAAGCAATGTTTAGTGCAAAGATACTGTTTTTTTTTGTAACTTTGTGGCCTAAATTAGTAAAAACATGATTATCAAAAAATCAGAATTCACAATATCGGCTCCTACTGTCAGTAAGTGTCCGAAGGATAACAAGCCAGAGTATGCTTTTATAGGCAGATCTAATGTTGGAAAATCAAGTCTTATCAATATGCTCTGCAACCATAAAGGTTTGGCCAAGACATCAGCTACTCCTGGTAAGACTCTACTCATTAACCATTTTATTATCAATAATGAGTGGTATCTTGTAGACCTTCCGGGGTATGGATTTGCCAAGCGCTCGAAATCGGTTCAGCAAAAGCTGGAGCAAATGATATCTTCCTATATATTACAACGACAGCAACTGTATAACGTATTTGTACTCATAGATGTACGTCACGAGCAACAGAAGATTGACCGAGAATTTGTAGACTGGTTAGGAAAAAGTCAAATACCATTTGCCATAGTTTTCACCAAAGCCGATAAACTAGGTCCTGTAAAAGCCAAAAAGAATGCGGAAGCATGGATGAAGCAATTACAAGACACTTGGGAAGATCTTCCCCCATATTTTATTACCAGTAGCGAAAAGAAACTTGGTAAAGAAGAAATTCTAGATTATATCGAACAATGGAATAAGACTCTTGCAAAGTAAATATGGCACAGAATATACCTTATCTTGACGTCCAAAATTTATCAAAGAGATTTGGAGCCGAAATTCTCTTTGAAAATATATCATTTTCCATCTCAGAGGGGCAAAAAGTTGGTTTAATAGCCCAAAATGGAACAGGAAAGTCTACTCTTATCTCTGTCTTAACAGGCAAAGAAGGTTACGAAAGTGGAGATATAATATATCGCAGAGACCTGAGAATCGGTTGTCTGGAACAAGCCCCTGACTTTGATGAAAACGAAAGCGTCCTAGATGCATGCTTCAATCATCATGGCGATCCTGAAAAAGTTATTAAGGCTAAGCAAATTCTCACACAATTAAAGATTAAGAATTTAGACCAGCCTATGGGGCAACTAAGTGGTGGACAACAAAAACGAGTTGCCTTGGCTAATGTACTGATAACCGAACCAGATTTTCTAATCTTAGACGAACCTACTAACCATTTAGATTTAGACATGATAGAATGGTTAGAAGGATACCTTAACCGAGGTAATAAAACTCTCTTGATGGTTACTCACGACCGTTTTTTTTTGGATCGTGTTTGCGATATTATTCTAGAACTTGACAATAAACAGATTTATACATATAGAGGTAATTATAGTTATTATCTTGAAAAGCGTCAGGCACGAATGGATAATCTCAGAGCTGAGATTCAACATTCCAAGAATTTATATCGCCGAGAACTTGAATGGATGAGACGACAGCCTCAGGCCCGTGGTCATAAAGCACGATATCGCGAAGAAGCATTTTATGATTTAGAAGCAAAAGCTAAACAGCGAATTGAAGATCGACAAGTACGATTAAAAGCCAGCAACGTATATATAGGAAGTAAAATTTTTGAGTGTCAGTATGTTTCAAAAGCATGGGATAATACCGTCATTCTGAAAGACTTCTATTATAATTTTTCCCGATTCGAAAAAATGGGTATTGTCGGCAATAATGGTACAGGAAAGTCTACATTTATAAAAATGCTTCTTGGACTGGTACAGCCAGATAGCGGAAAATTTGATATTGGCGAAACTGTTCGTTTCGGATACTTTTCTCAGGAAGGATTAAAATTTGATGAAAATGATAAGGTTATCGATGTTATTACCAAGATAGCTGACTATATAGACCTTGGAGGTGGTCGACATATGACAGCTTCACAATTTCTACAATTTTTCCTTTTCACACCTGAAGAGCAATACAACTATGTATACAAACTAAGTGGAGGACAGAAAAGAAAACTTTACCTCTGCACGGTATTGATGAAAAATCCTAATTTCCTTGTACTTGACGAGCCTACCAACGATCTCGACATTCAGACTCTACAAGTTTTAGAGGAATATTTACAAGATTTCCCTGGTTGCGTAATTGTAGTAAGCCACGATCGATACTTTATGGATAAAGTAGTAGATCATCTCCTCGTTTTCAAAGGTGAAGGCGAAATCAAAGATTTTCCAGGCAACTATACTCAATATCGAGAATGGAGTGCCCTTAAATCAAAAGAAGAAAGCGAACAGGGAAAAAATACTGAGAAAAAGGAGAAAAAAGACTATCATCAACAGATAAAACGTAAACTTACCTACAAAGAAAAACAAGAGTTTGAGCAACTCAGTAAAGATATAGAATCGCTTGAAAAAGAACAGAAACAAATCGAGGAAGAACTCTGCTCTGGTAATTTAAGCATCGAGGAACTTACTGAAAAGAGTAAACGATTACCTCAAATCAAAGATATCTTAGATGAAAAAGGTATGAGGTGGCTTGAATTATCGGAATACAATGTATAATATACATTAATTTGTTAGGCAAAAAATTTGGATAAACCATTTTTTTTGCCTAACTTTGCATCGTTAATTCAAAACGAGTATGCTTCCGTTCTGGAAGCATATAATTTCAAATTCAGAAATTCATCATACCATATTACATACTAAATATGTATAGTAAAGAAGAACTATTATCCAAAAGTAACGCTGAGTTACAGGGTATCGCTAGTGAACTTGGTGCACATTTTAAATCAAGAAGTACCAAGGAAGAATTAGCTTATGCTATCCTTGACCAACAAGCGGCAGAAGGTGCGAAAGCTCCTACCACTAAGCGAAAAAGAGTAAGAATCTCCGCTAAAAAAGAAGACAGAGTTTATTCGGTAACAGGAAAAGATGGAGAAAATTTTGATGTACTCAAAAACCAAGCTAAAGGACCTGTAGTACAAGAATCTTCTCTCTTCAAAGAAGATGACAAAAAACAAGAAGAAACTACAGCGTCAACCAAAAGACGTACACGAAAAACCGTAAAAGCCGTCCAAGAAGATCCTGTTTCTTCTGAACAGGAAACGGCTACCAATGAAAAAGTCGAAAATATAGAGACCTCCAAGGTATCAAGAGTAGCAGAAGCACTTAATGAAGCTTCTGATGTACTCCACTCAGAAGAACAAACTCAACCAGAAAAAATCTTACCAGACCTTGTACCTGAGGCAGCTTTTGAAACTAACGAACCAAAAGCTGGCGATGAAGACGATGAAAACAGCGCACTATTAGCAAAATTACAAGCAAAAATTCAAGCTCACAATGAAACAATGGAGCCTAAGAATATTGCAGAAAATAATGACGCAGCTGTACCTAATATGCCTCAAGCAAGTATGACTCAAGTTTGGGAAGGCGATCCTGGTGACGGTACTGACTTTATTACGGTTGTTGACATACCTATTGAAGATCAAGGGGCTGTTCCTAATTTCGACATGTTCGATCGCCCTACTACTCCAATGGCAACATCTGCATATCTACCAGTGAACAATCCAGTTGTAAACAAAGCTAAATATGATTTTGCAGACTTGATTACAGCAAATGGTGTACTCGAAGTAATGCCTGACGGATATGGTTTCTTACGCAGTAGCGATTACAATTACCTTTCATCTCCTGACGATGTATATGTAGCAGCAAACCAGATTAAACGTTATGGATTAAAAACTGGTGATGTAGTATTATGCCATGTACGACCACCTCATGATGGAGAGAAATATTTTCCTCTTACATCCATTGACAAAATCAATGGTAGAACACCTTCTGAAGTAAGAGACAGAATTCCATTTGAACATCTTACCCCTCTATTCCCTGATACTAAATTTGAACTGTGCGGAGATAGAGAAACAACAAACCTGAGCACACGAGTAGTTGATTTGTTCTCACCTATTGGTAAGGGACAACGTGCACTTATTGTAGCACAGCCAAAAACAGGTAAGACCATACTGATGAAGAGCATTGCTAATGCAATAGCTGCCAATCACCCAGAAGCCTATCTGATGATGCTTCTTATCGATGAACGTCCTGAGGAAGTTACTGACATGAAACGTACTGTGAACGCTGAAGTTGTAGCTTCAACTTTTGATGAACCTGCAGAACGACATGTCAAGATTGCCGGTATTGTTCTCGAGAAAGCAAAACGTATGGTAGAATGTGGACATGATGTCGTTATCTTCCTAGACTCTATTACTCGTCTCGCTAGAGCATACAACACAGTAAGTCCTGCTTCTGGTAAAGTACTTACTGGTGGTGTTGATGCAAATGCTCTCCAAAAACCAAAAAGATTCTTTGGAGCTGCTAGAAATATCGAAGGTGGAGGTTCTCTTACTATTATTGCAACGGCTCTCATCGATACAGGTAGTAAAATGGATGAGGTTATCTTTGAAGAATTCAAAGGTACCGGTAATATGGAGCTTCAACTTGACCGCTCACTTAGCAATAAACGTATCTTCCCTGCAGTTAATTTGGTTGCTTCAAGTACCCGTCGAGATGACTTGTTACAAGACAAGACTACACTTGACAGAATGTGGATATTACGCAAATACATATCAGATATGAACCCTATAGAAGCTATGAATTCCATTCATGATAGAATGGTTCACACACGTAATAATGAAGAATTCTTATTATCTATGAACGATTAAATCTAAAATAAATATCCTCAACAAAAAAGCCATTCTTTTTAGAATGGCTTTTTTGTTGAGGATATCATTTAAGCTAATAAATCACTCATTATATTCATATCTATATCTGTAACATGATTTAGATAAAGCAAGTTCTTATCTTTGTGAAAGATAGATAAGATTAACGATTTTCGCTTAGTTACCTTTTTCAATTCAAAATAAGACTTAAAAGACTGAATAGCCTCTGGCATTTTTCCCTGTATCCACAAACTATATCCCCTATTGATGAGGTCTTCCGCAGAAATTCCTGATTTATCAGCAACTAATGTATCATAATAAGATTGGGCTTGCTCTACCTTTTGTTGAAGCATCAGTCCCCAAGCCAACACACGCATTACTGTTGTATCTTCGGGATATTCAAAATTTAATTTAAATAATCGCTGTACACCCTCTTCTACATGCTCATTATAAAGAGAAGTTAAGCAGAAATAGATTTCATGACTCTTATTATTTGGATAATATTCAACTAACTTTTGAGAATAAGAATAAGCATCTTCATACTTTCCATTATTAAAACTATTACGAGCCAAACACTTTAATGTTTTTTCGGAATGCTCATCAATCTCCAAAGCTTTCTCAAATTTACTCGTTGCAAAAGGAAGATCTTGTATTTCATCTACCAATCCTGCAAGCATATAAAAATTGAACCTATCTGACTTCGAAAATTTTAAAGCATCAATATTATCCAACAATATTTCTGCATTTTTATATGATTTATTTTTATACAAAAATTTGGCCAAATCCAAATAACCCAGATATAGAGCATCTATCCCCCTAAAAACTCGGTGAATGATAAACAAATAATGTTTAAGACGACCATTATCTGAAAAAGGATTAACAAAGGAACTTGAAAAGCGATAGATTCGATAAAATCTAAAGAGATCCTGTAAATAAGAACGACGTATAAAAGACGGAGCATTCTGATCTATATCCACAACACCTCCAGCCATAGAAGAAGAACTACCCAAAAGTTCTTTCATTTCAGCCGGTATCGTCCGTATAACACTAGATAGGGCTAACATAAAAGAATATTTATCGCTTGAACAAAACGGATTTATTTCTAATATTCGAGAAAAGATCTGTTTATCTTTTGGATCCTTTATTAGACTAACAATCTCTGGATGTTCTGAATAAAAAGGCATAAACCAATTTGAAACCGTCTGGAAAAATGGAAAAGATTTCATCTTAGCAAAACCTCCAAAAAAGATATCACTTCCTTGCTTCTGCATATCCATCATTTTCCGAAAACTCGCTTCAGCCTTTTCTATTTTTTCTTCCTCTTCACCTGAATGCAATATATCATTCAATGTATCAGATTCCTTCTCAGAAATACCAAATCTTGTTATATTTAAATTACTATTTTGTGTAAGATTTGGCATAATATCAGTTTCTATTTTTTTGATATCGCTATCAACATTCATACAATAGAATATCTGCTTCTGCAAATCTATTATTTCTGAATAGGCATTATCATCAGTCAAATACAACTTAACCGTTTCGCTTATTTGATCATCATAGAACGTCTTTTCTACAGGTAAAGACAAAACCCATCCAACTAAAGATCTAGCATGAATATGTATATCCGAAGATAATGATGCTACCTTAATTAAGGTCTTGAACTTGAAGAAATCAAAAACATTTAGACAAGAGATTGTTATCGCACTAATAAGTAACTGAGCGTCTGCAGAATCAATAATCGGAGAAGTAAGAAGGTCTGAATAAAAAGAATATTCAGACTCACCCCACAAAGAGCTCACTAAGATTTGGTTAAACAACCCATCAAGGTCTTTTTGATGTTTCTGATAAACCAAACGGGACTTTTCTTCACGATTTCCTTCAGGTTCTAATCCAATTAAAGCCAAATCTGTTACAAAATTCTCCAAAGAATGCTTGATACTATCAAAATCAGAACTATAAAGCGAAGCGCGTGTAGCAGCATTTCTGTATACCTCAACCTCTGAGATGTTGATTTTAATTCGTATATTATCAATGAGACGGTCTAAACGATATAATAAAGAAGTATAAATATCCTCACGCTTCGGATCTTTAAAGCCTCGTCCTATAAAATCAAGCATTAAGTGGTAGTCGTGTTTGATATTATCAAATTCCTCCACAACATCAGAAACCATATTAGCTTGAAGATAATTATCCAATTCTGCAAAACAACCACCGATGTCCTTACTCTTATAAAGCAACGACTTTATCAATTTTATTTTTTCAATATCAAACATGATTAATATCTATTTTCCGCAAACTTCAAATCCTTTCTTCGTGGCGAAGAAGCATAAGCAAAATGAAACTTTGGCAAAGCATTTACTGTTTTATCATCTATGCCACAATATTTCTTTACCAAATATCCATAATGTTTTACACCATTCTTATTGATACTATCACAGGCCATATTATAAGCCTTAACAAATAGCTTCAACTGCTTTTGGCGTTTTACATCTTTCAGAGAATTTGAACGAAAAGCGAATACACCAAATTGCATATCTCGATCGCGTGTATCCATTAATACTGGATTTTGATAAAGACGAGCTTTTGTAGCTTGTGGCTCAGTCAAGAACATAGCATCCATTTCTTTGTTCAATAACATATCCAAACGGACGCCAACATCATTGACTTGAATACGATAAACTTCATATTTTGGTTTAACACTATCGATAGCCAAACTCGTAAGAAAATCTGTAACAGAATAGCGGGTCATAGCAACCATTTTATCCTCTAATTGCTTGATTTCAGTAATACGAGCCTTACGATTGCTTATCAATTGCCAATAAGCATTAGTAGCTATCGGATAATCTAGCAATACTCCTCGTTTACGAAGACGTTCTGCTCGAAACAAATCTGTAACAGAACCTTCTACTCGCTCATTAATTAAGGCTGTATCACAGTCCATCTGAGACTTAAAATACTTAAGATGAACACTGACACCTAAAGTATCAAACAATCGTTCTTCCTTGGCTATATATAAAGGAAGACAATCCAAAGTCGGCATAACACCAACCTTCAATGATGCTTTATCTATACTATCTAATCGAGCACGATCTTGCCTAGAGATTCTCTGCTTTTCTTGGTAAGACTGTCCACAAGAACTCACCAAGATAATTGCAATTAATAAAGGGAATATTTTTTTCATTAACTGCAAAAATACAAATAAATTTTGTTATCCAAAAATATATTAGTATTTTTGTTGAACTATGGCAAAGGATAAAATCGTATACGTTTGCAGTAACTGTGGACAAGAATCAGCAAAGTGGATTGGGAAATGCCCTAGTTGCAACCAATGGAACACTTTCAAACAAATAAGAATAACTGATAGTACTGGTAGTTCTGCAGCTAAAAGTGTTGCAATTCAAATGCGACATGGTGGAGCTGATATGCTTTTCGGAGCCAATACAGGTAGCGAAGAAAAGCCACGAAAGCTTACTGAAATCAAGGCAGAAGACGAGCCTAGACTAGATATGCACGATTCAGAATTCAATCGGGTTTTAGGTGGTGGAATGGTACCAGGTAGCATTACTCTTTTAGGTGGAGAGCCTGGAATAGGTAAGAGTACTTTAACTCTTCAAACTATTATCAATATGCCTGAACGAACGATCTTATATGTTAGTGGAGAGGAAAGTGCTCACCAAATAAAATTGCGTGCAGAAAGATTAAATAGAAACCACACAAATACCGAGCACATCAGTATTCTTTGTGAAACCAATCTTGAAAAAATTTTTCAACGCATTTCAGAATATAAACCCGACTTCATTATTATTGATTCTATTCAGACTATATCTACAGAAAACGTTGATAGCAGTCCTGGTAGTATCTCGCAAGTTAGAGAATGTGCTGCTGCCCTACTCAGATTCGCCAAAACTAGCGGCATTCCTGTAATTTTAATTGGTCATATCAATAAAGAAGGAACTTTAGCTGGACCTAAAATATTAGAACATATTGTAGATACAGTTATACAATTTGAAGGCGATCAACATTATATGTATCGTATTCTTCGCAGTATTAAAAACAGATTTGGAAGCACATCAGAACTTGGTATATACGAAATGACACAGGGAGGATTACGTCAAGTAAATAATCCTTCTGAGCTTCTTCTAACTCAAGACCACCAAGGTCTTAGCGGCATAGCTATATCGTCGGCCATAGAGGGAGTACGCCCGTTTTTGGTTGAAACACAAGCCCTAGTTTCCAGTGCTGCATACGGTACTCCACAACGTATAGCTACCGGATTTGACCAAAGAAGACTTAACATGCTATTAGCTGTCCTCGAAAAAAGAGTCGGTTTCAAGCTCATGCAAAAAGATGTTTTTCTCAATATTGCAGGTGGACTTCGTGTTACAGACCTAGCTATGGATCTCAGTGTAATAGCAGCAGTTCTTAGTAGTAATGTAGACACCGCTATTGAATCTGGGTGGTGCATGTGTGGAGAAGTTGGTTTGAGTGGAGAAGTTCGTCCTGTAAACCGAATAGAACAAAGAATAGCTGAAGCTGAAAAATTAGGCTTCAGCCATATGATTATACCAAAATATAACCTAAAGGGTATAGATCCTCAAAAATTTGAAATAGAACTACACCCCGTACGAAAAGTCGAAGAGGCTCTTCGAGCTTTATTTGGCTAATTACTCTATGTATTCTGTAGGATCTTGTACACCTGCCAATTCGAAAGCCTCTTTTCGTTCTGTGCAGGTGCCACATTTCCCGCAATGTATATCACCACCCTTATAACAACTCCAAGTATCTTCATAATGAATACCTAAAGCAGAACCACGTTTTACAATATCAGCCTTGGTAATATTGGTATAAGGAGCTTCAATTCTAACATTTTCATATGTCCCAGCTTGAGCTGCATCATCTATCGCTTGTATAAACTCTGGACGACAATCCGGATATATCGTATGGTCTCCACCATGATTAGCTATAAAAATTCTTTTTAAGCCGTGACTTTCCGCCAAACCAACAGCAATGCTTAACATGATTCCGTTTCTGAAAGGAACTACTGTTGATTTCATATTCTCTTCATCATAATTTCCTTCAGGAATAGCATCACCACCTTCTAAAAGACTACTTTTAAAATATTGATGCATAAACTCCAAATTGATGGTAATATGCTTTATTCCTAAACGCTCGCAATGCATTTTGGCAAATGGAATCTCTTTGCTGTTATGATTAGACCCATAATCAAAACTAATACCTAAAGCAATCTCAGCTTGCTTTTCATATAATAATGTGATAGAATCCAATCCACCACTTACTACAATAACAGAATCTTTCATATCTAACTTTTTCCTTTTTCACTGCAAAGATACATCTTTTTGCAAACTCCACGTTACATATAGACAATTAAATTATTAAAATTTCATGAAATGTGACGATTTATTTTTTTTATTATATTAAAAGTGTTATTTTTGCGAAACAATTGATAACAGAAATATTAACTATTTAAATAATAGAAGAATGAAAATCAATGACTTTAACTTTGCCGGACACAAGGCAATTGTACGCGTGGACTTCAATGTACCATTGAATGAAAATGGAAATGTAACAGACGACACTCGTATCAAGGGTGCTCTGCCAACACTGAAGAAGATTCTTTCAGATGGAGGTTCTGTCATCATGATGAGCCACATGGGCAAGCCAAAAGGTAAGGTTAATCCAAAACTTTCTCTTAGCCAGATTGTAAAGAATGTTTCTGATGCTTTAGGCGTAGATGTAAAATTTGCAGAAGATTGTGGTAATGCATCTGACGCTGCTGCAGCTTTGAAACCAGGTGAAGCATTATTGCTCGAAAACCTTCGTTTCTATGCAGAAGAGGAAGGTAAGCCAGTAGGTATCGACAAAGCAGATCCTAAGTATGACGAGGCTAAGAAAGAAATGAAAGCAAAGCAGGAAGAATTTGCAAAAAAACTTGCTTCTTATGCTGACGTATACGTAAACGATGCTTTCGGTACTGCCCATCGTAAACATGCTTCTACAGCTGTTATCGCTGATTATTTCGATGCAGATCACAAAATGCTTGGTTTCTTGATGGAGAAAGAAGTAACTGCTATCGACAATGTATTGAAGAATGCTCAGCATCCTTTCACTGCTATCATCGGTGGTAGCAAAGTTTCTTCTAAACTCGGTGTAATCAAAAACTTGCTCGATAAGGTTGACAACTTGATTATCGGTGGTGGTATGGGTTATACATTCATTAAGGCTCAGGGCGGTCACATCGGTAAGTCTCTTCACGAAGATGATTTGATCCCAGAAGCACTTAACGTAATGAAGGTAGCTAAAGAAAAAGGTGTAAACTTGAGTCTTTCTACTCATACTGTATGTGCTAAAGAATTCAGCAATGATGCAGAGCGCGTCGTTTACCCTATCGGCGAAATTCCTGAGGATTACGAAGGTATGGATGCAGCTGAAGAATCTGTTAAGGTATGGCAGGATATCATTCTTAACTCAAAGACTATCCTTTGGAACGGTCCTGTTGGTGTATTCGAGCTTGACAACTTCGCTGTTGGTACAGGCGAAATCGCTAAGACTGTTGCAAAAGCAACTCAGGAAAATGGTGCTTACTCACTCGTAGGTGGTGGTGACTCTGTAGCAGCTGTTAACAAGTTCGGCTTGGCAGATAAAGTAAGCTATGTTTCTACCGGTGGTGGTGCTATGCTTGAAGCTATCGAAGGAAAAATTTTACCAGGTGTAGCAGCAATTGAAGGAAAATAATTTCATACTATAAAACAAAAAGATGCATAAATAAAATGTTTATGCATCTTTTTTTGTACCTTTGCAGCCAAGAATAAATTATTATCATGGATTGGTTATTAGATCTATTTAGAACACAAGACAGTGTAGCGCACATCGTCTTACTTTATTCCATTGTAATTGCGGCAGGTGTATACCTTGGCAAGATTAAAGTAAAAGGCATTTCTTTAGGCGTTACTTTCGTACTGTTTGCAGGTATTTTAGCAGGGCATATCGGTTTTACCGCTCCTACCCCAGTACTTAACTTTTTGCAGGATTTTGGTTTAATCCTCTTCGTTTTTATGATTGGTCTTCAAGTAGGCCCAGGCTTCTTTGAAAGTTTCGGAAGAGGTGGTATCAAACTCAACATGTTAGCAACTTCTTCTATCATTCTTAATGTTGCCGTAATGTTTGCTTGCTACTTTATTTTCTTTGATACAAGCAATGTTGACAACTTACCTATGATGGTTGGTACAATGTATGGTGCAGTTACCAATACTCCCGGCCTAGGTGCTGCAAGTGAAGCTTTACATTCAATAAGAACTGGCCAATTGCCTCTTATTGCGAATGGATACGCATGTGCATACCCACTAGGTGTTTTAGGTATTATTGGTGCTACTCTACTTGTCAAAGCTATTTGTAATGTAAATTTTGACGAGGAAAATGCTGAACTTAATCAAAAGGAAGCTGAAAATCCACACGCAAAACCTCACTCATTACACCTCAAAGTTACAAATGATTATATCGTAGGTAGAAATCTAAAACAAATTTCAGATTTCCTTAATCGCGATATTGTGGTTACTCGTATACTTCATGAAGGCAAGTTAGAAGTTCCTAGTCGTGACACTGTCTTTGAAAAAGATGATGAAATCCTGCTCGTTTGTGCAGAATCAGACGCAGAAGCCATTCAAGCTTTTATCGGTCCGGAAATTGATACTGACTTCAAAGAGGATGACCAGCAGCAACCTATGATTTCTAAGAGAATCATTGTTACAAACAGTTCTATGAATGGTAAGAGCCTTGGAAAAATGCATTTTTCAAGCCTCTATGGAGTTAACGTAACACGTATTACTCGTCAGGGAATTGACTTGTTTGCAAGCCGAAACCATCACTTCCACGTTGGAGATAAAATCATGGTTGTTGGCCCTGAAGAAAATGTTAATCGTGTAGCAGAACTGATGGGAAATTCACAAAAGAAGCTGAATGCTCCTAATATTGCTACAATCTTCATAGGTATTATAGTTGGTATTCTCTTTGGAAGTTTACCAATTGCGATACCAGGCATGCCTGTTCCTCTAAAATTAGGTTTAGCAGGTGGACCTCTCATCATCGCCATACTCATCGGAAGATATGGATATCGCATGGGACTTGTCACTTACACGACGACATCAGCGAACATGATGCTAAGAGAAATCGGATTAGTGTTATTCCTTGCATCAGTTGGAGTAAAAGCCGGTGCAGGCTTCTGGGACACCGTAGTAAAAGGTGACGGTTTGTGGTATGTACTTACAGGGTTCTTGATAACTATCATTCCTATCTTCATTATAGGAACAATTGCTAGAAAGAAATATAACTTTAATTACTATACCATCATGGGTATGATTGCTGGTACATATACTGACCCACCAGCATTAGCTTATGCAAGCTCTATTTGTCCAGGAGAAGCTCCTGCTATTGGATATTCTACAGTATATCCATTAAGTATGTTCCTAAGGATTTTCTTTGCGCAGATAATAGTTTTATTCTGCTGCTCTTAATGATATTAAAAAAAGCATGGTAGTTTTAACCATGCTTTTTTTATATCAAAAGAATAATACTATCGAGAACTTCTCATTGTTAACTTTCCATCAAAACCTATAATGAGTTGCACTTCATATACACTTGGACTATCAGGTATGCACAATTGTGCTGTATAATGCGCTCCATCTGAACTAATTTCCATAAACAGAATATCACTCAATATGCTTTGAGATAATACATCTTCTCTAACTCTACCCCTAAAATCCATCTTATGAAAATCGCGAGAAAAAACACAAGACGCACCATGAAAAAGACTGATATGAATAATATTGTCATAATAAATATTGTCAACCTCAACACCATCGTCATTTACATACGACTTATAGACCTTGTATGAAGTAGGATTCACCTGCACATAACTATGATATTGCTGCCCATGAATATGAACCACTGTATCCCGCTTAATAAGTTGACCCTGATTGAATTGATTTATTGCAACAGGCTGATCCACATTAAAAGCTTTAACATCATTAGGATCGGTACTTTTTACCAACTTAACTAAATCGCCCGTTTGATTTTTAAATTGAAATAAATGAGGAGCCTGCTTTACTATATAATACTTAACATCATGAGTACCATGCATAATCAAAGTATCACGTCGAATTACAAAATAGCAAGGTCGACTTGTAGAATCGGGATAATAAATGGTATCGCCCTTAACACGGAATGCAATTTCTTCATCATCTTCACTAATCCAAACACCTTGAAGCATTTTTTTAGCGTTAGTATCTTCTTGGACCTCATTCTTTACAGGATTCTGCCTGCAACTATATAAGCCTAAGACAAGGCAAAATAACAGAATTAATTTTCTTTTCATTATCAGTTTTGATTACTGTACTTTCCGTATTAAAAATACGATCAAACGAAACTCACATGCAAATTACAAATGAAATTAAGCCATAAAGCCTATTTCGTTCGAAAGTTACACTTACACAAATATTTAAAAGCGAAAACAAAGATAGTTTTTTTTAAAAGAATAACAAAACAAATATACATAATTATTGAGTCATATGTTTTTTTACGTTAATTACTCGCTTTTTACAAGAAAAAATATTAATTTTGCAATCGTGATAAATTTGAATAGACATATAGAAATCCTTTTGCTCAACAATGATTGTGTTATAATCCCAGACTTTGGAGGTTTTATGGCTCATCATGTTGAAGCTAAATATGATGACAAGAATCAAATATTCTTGCCACCTCTTCGTACGATTGGTTTTAATCCGCAATTAAAAATGAATGATTCATTGCTTGCCCAATCATACGTTGAAGCTTATGACATTAGCTATCCTGAAGCATTAATTAGGATAGAAGATGAAGTAAACGAACTAAAACAAAGATTAGAAATAGAAGGTAACTTTACCCTTACCGATATAGGTACTCTTACCTTAACAGAAGATGGTAAATATAATTTCGAACCTTGTGAAGCTGGTACATTGACACCAAGCTTATATGGATTATCAAATTTTGATTTTCCAATGCTTCAAGAAGTAGAAACGACACAAGATATCACTAACCATAAAGAAGTAATGATATCTAAAGACGCTATACCTTCTAACAATACTACATCAAGAACCTTAAATAGTATATTGAACGAAGAGCAAGAAGACAAAACAAAAGAAAGAACTATAAGCATTCGCGTAAGTGTATTAAGAAACTTAGCAGCTGCTTGTATTGTACTTATTGCATCGCTCTTCTTTGCTACACCTTTAGGAAACTATCAAAGTTCAAAAGTTAATCAAAGCAGTATTGATACAGGTATTCTATATCATATTTTACCTAAGGATATTTCTTCAAATATCCCATTAAAGCTAAATACAAACAAAACAGCAAATAATAAGAAGGTTAATATAGAACTTTCTTCTCTGAATAATAATTCAAAGACATCTGTTCCTACATCAGAATACAGCATTGTAGTAGCTAGTCACACTACAACACAAAATGCAGAAGCCTATGTAAACATTTTACGCAAACAAGGCTATGTTTCTGCAAGAGTATTAACAAACCAAGGAGCTACTAAAGTTGTATTAGGACATTATCGAAATGAGAAAGAAGCTCTTAAAGCTTTGAATACACTCAATAATGAAGAAGAATTTGCTGGTGGTTGGGTAATAAAAATTAATAAACAGATATAATGAAACGAGTTCGTTGTCCTAGATGCGACCAATATACCTTTTTTGATGAGACCAAATATGAATCTGGTCAATCATTAGTATTCCAATGTCCACAATGTGGAAAAGAATTTGGAATAAGATTAGGTGTATCCAAACTCAAAAATACTCGTAAAGAGGAAAATATTGAAGAGGAAGCTAAGGAAAATGAAACTGGATATGGCTCTATAGTCGTCATCGAAAATGTGTTTCATTACAAACAAATAATTCCACTACAATTTGGAATTAACAAAATAGGACGCTATATGAAAGGGAGTAAAATTAATTGTCCTATAGAAACCGTTGATCCAAGTGTAGACATGACACATTGTACTATCAATGTAACAAAAGATAAAAAAGGAAAACTTAAATATATTTTACAGGATGGTCCAAGCTATACTGGAACTTTTGTAGATAATGAAATCTTAGGAGACAAAGAAAAGAGAGTTATTTATGATAACACTCTCTTTACTATAGGTGCTACTTCTATCATTCTTCACTCTGCTGAGCATTCTGATGAATAAATGAGCTCACCCTCTTAAAAACTGTAAGCTAAACTAGCATAAATACTATAATTTTCACCTTTTCTACACCGAAAAGTAAGAAAATATATCTATATTGCTTTCATTTGAAAGAAAAGTTGTACCTTTGCAATATATGATGGTTTAAAATCACCAGAAATTAATTACAAAGTGAATTTTCGGATAATAATATAGCAATAAAGAATGAAACCAACGGCAATACTATTGCTCCACTGCCCAGACAAACAGGGCATCATCTCAGATGTTACAAAATTTATCACAGATAACAAGGGCAACATCGTTTATCTCGATCAATATGTAGATCGAGAAGACGCAATGTTCTTTATGCGTATCGAATGGGAACTGGAGAATTTTCTAATACCTCGAGAGAAAATTCAAGATTTTATTAATACTTTGTATGCTCAAAGATACAAAATGGAATTTCAATTATATTTTAATGATGAAAAACCTAGAATGGCTATCTTTGTCAGCAAACTAAGTCACTGCTTATATGATTTATTAGCTCGATACAAAGCTGGTGAATGGAATGTGGATATACCATGTATCATTAGTAATCATGAAGACCTCAGATATATTGCCGATCAGTTTAAAATACCATATTATGTTTGGTCAATAAAAAAAGATCATAGTAACAAAGCTGAAGTCGAGAAAGCAGAAATGGAACTTTTAAAAAAGGAAAAGATTTCTTTTATCGTTTTAGCTAGATACATGCAAATAATTAGTGATGACATGATAAAAACATATCCAAATCATATCATCAACATTCATCACTCATTCTTACCTGCTTTCATTGGTGCAAAACCTTATCACCGAGCTTGGGAGCGAGGCGTAAAAATTATAGGTGCCACAAGCCATTATGTAACAGCAGAACTAGATGCTGGTCCTATTATAGAACAAGATGTAACTAGAATTACACATAAAGATACTCCAGAAAGTTTAGTACTCAAAGGAAAGGATATTGAAAAAATAGTTCTTAGCCGTGCTGTAACAAAACAAATAGAACATAAAATACTCACCTATCATAATAAAACAATTATCTTCAGTTAATGAATTTAGCTATAGTAAAATATAATGCAGGTAATATTTACTCTGTTGTAAATGCAATAAAAAGACTTGGAATTGATCCAATTTTGACAGATGATGTAGAGGAATTATCAAAAGCTGATGGTGTTATTTTTCCAGGACAAGGTAATGCACATGAAGCTATGGAATATCTAAAAGCCCATAAACTTGATGAAGTTATACGTAACCTGAAACAACCCGTCTTGGGAATATGTGTGGGACAACAATTGCTTTGTAAATACTCTGAAGAGGGTAACGTTGATTGTATCGGAATATTTGACGTTCCTGTCAAGAAATTTATACCCCAAAAGCATGAAGACAAAGTACCAGCCATGGGATGGAATGAATTAATTTTATCTCAAAATGAAGATAATCGTTTATTAAAAAATTTAGGTAATCGCCCATACGTTTACTTCGTACATAGCTATTACGTACCTATATGCAAAGATACAATAGCTGAAGCAAATTATATCGAAAATTATAGTGCTTGCCTTCACAAAGACAATTTCTATACTTGTCAGTTCCACCCAGAAAAAAGTGGGAAAGTAGGTGAACAGATATTACGCAATTTTATAGATATCATTAATCAAAGATAAAACATGACAAATAAGATTGAACTTATTCCTGCCATTGATATTATCGGCGGACAATGTGTAAGGCTGACCAAAGGTGACTATACTCAAAAGAAAGTATATAATACAAATCCTATCGATGTCGCTTTAGAATTTGAATCACTCGGATTTAAGAGACTTCATGTTGTGGATCTTGATGGAGCAAAATCAAAACATATCGTCAACAAAGAAGTCTTAGAAGCTATATCAAAATCGACTAACTTAAAAATCGATTTTGGTGGTGGAATAAAAACTAAAGACGATATCGAACAAGCTTTTGAACATGGAGCATCCATGGTAACAATAGGTTCTATTGCTGTTACCCAACCAGACTTATTTATAGAATGGATAAATAAATATGGAGCAGATAGACTTATTCTTGGTGCAGATGTCAGAAATGGCAAAATATCGATAAACGGATGGAAAGAAGACTCTAGTGAAGACCTTCTTCCCTTCTTAAAAAAATACATAGATAAAGGGGTTAAAAATGTATTATGCACAGAAATAAGTAAAGATGGAACTCTGCAAGGTCCTGCGATAGAATTATACAAACGCATCATGCAAGAATATCCTGGCCTTCATTTAATAGCAAGTGGAGGAGTTTCTAGTAACCAAGATATCACCGAACTGGAAAAAGCTGGAATTCCTGCTGTTGTCTTTGGTAAAGCCTATTACGAAGGGAAAATAGATATTCAAAAATTAGGATTGAAAAAATAATACGACTCCATGATCAATAAAGGATTAGCAAAAAGAATAGTTCCATGCCTCGATGTTAAAAATGGAGAAACCGTCAAAGGTACTAATTTTATTAATCTTCGCAGCGCTGGCGACCCAGTAGAATTGGGAAAAGCATATAGCGATGCAGGAGCAGACGAGCTTGTCTTTCTGGATATTACTGCAAGTTTTGAAGAAAGAAAGACATTTACAGATATGGTAACTCGCGTTGCTGCTGAGATTAATATTCCATTTACAGTAGGTGGCGGTATCAATGAAATTACCGATGTAGATCGCTTACTTAATGCTGGTGCCGATAAAATAAGCATTAATAGCGCTGCTATCAGAAATCCTAACCTCATCGATGAGATTGCACATCACTATGGATCACAGGTCTGTGTATGCGCCATTGATGCGAGACTAGATGAAGACGGCTGGTATTGCTACGTTAAAGGAGGTAGAGAACGTACAGAATTACCACTTTTTGAGTGGGCTAAAGAAGTTGCTGATAGAGGAGCCGGAGAAATCCTATTTACTAGCATGAATCATGATGGAGTAAAACAAGGATTTGCAAATGAAGCACTTGCACAATTAGCTGATGAAGTTAGTATACCTGTTATAGCAAGCGGTGGTGCAGGAAATATGGAGCATTTTAAAGATGTCTTCGAATTAGGAAAGGCAGACGCAGCATTAGCCGCTAGCGTATTTCACTTTGGCGAAATTACTATTCCTGATTTAAAAAGATACCTTAGAAAAGAAGGTATTAATGTAAGAATTTAAATATCTAACAGATATATGGAAATTGATTTTAAAAAAATGAATGGACTTGTTCCAGCAATAATACAAGACTATAAAACTAAGAATGTTCTCATGCTTGGTTTTATGAATGAGGAATCTTATAACAAAACAATAGAAACAAAAAAAGTTACATTTTGGAGTCGCTCTCGAAATTGTCTTTGGACTAAAGGTGAAACTTCAGGTAACTTCTTGAATTTAGTTAGCATAAAAGTTGATTGCGATAATGACACTTTACTTGTAGAAGTTATACCAAATGGTCCAACTTGCCATAAAGGAACTGATACATGCTGGGGCGAAGAAAACAAATATAATCCTATCCTCTTCTTATCAGAACTTCAAGATTTTATCACGAAGCGTCATCAGGAAATGCCTGAAGGAAGCTATACTACAGCCCTTTTCAACAAAGGAGTAAAACGAATAGCACAAAAAGTTGGCGAAGAATCACTAGAAACTGTTATAGAAGCGGTATCAGGAACAGATGAAAAACTGGTCTATGAAGCTTCTGATATTCTTTATCATCTAATTGTCTTGTTAGAAGCTAAAGGACTAAGAATCGAAGATGTAGCAGCAGAATTACTTAAACGTCACCAACCAGATTGGGATAAAGACCGAAGATTGGCTAAGTTTCTAGGAACATACAAACGATAAAAAAAATTACGCATTATGTTAATAGATTACGAGAAGGTAAATATTTACCAAGAAGACAATTTAATTCTAAAAGACGTCAACTTCCATGTAGATGAGGGAGAATTCATATACATTATCGGTAAAGTGGGCTCTGGAAAAAGTTCGTTATTAAAGACATTTTATAGCGAACTGGATTTAATAAAAGACGAAACAAAAAAAGCAGAAGTTCTAGGTCGTAACCTCATTGCGTTAAAAAGAAAAGAGATTCCTGCACTTCGCCGAGAAATTGGAATCATTTTCCAAGATTTCAAACTACTGCATAGATTAACTGTACGCAAGAATTTACAATTCGTACTAAAAGCTACAGGTTGGAAGGACAAAAAAGATATCGAAAAACGTATCCAAGACGTACTAGAAGAAGTCGGAATGACTGATAAAATTGACAGACTGCCACATGAATTATCTGGTGGCGAACAACAACGCATCGCAATTGCACGAGCTTTGCTTAACCATCCTAAAATGATAATTGCAGATGAGCCTACTGGTAATCTAGATTCAGAAACTGCATATAAAATTATCCAACTTCTTAAGGATATAACAAACATGGGAACAGCAGTGATTATAACAACCCACAACATACCACTGCTCGATAAATTTCCAGGAATTGTTTATCGCTGTAAAGACGGATTAATAAAAGATGTCACAAATGAATACAATCACCTTGACTTAACAGAAGATGCAGAGACAGGTGAGGAAAGTTAAAAGAATAAGAATTTAAACTTAAAAGATACGATTATGAAGGTAATGAAATTTGGAGGTACTTCTGTTGGCTCTCCTGAGCGCATGAAGGGAGTAGCCTCATTAGTCACAGAATCAGGTGAACCAACATTCGTTGTTCTCTCAGCTATGAGTGGAACAACTAACTCTTTGGTAGAAATTAGCGATTATCTATATAAAAAGAATCCTGAAGGTGCCAATGAAGTTATCAATAAACTTGAAGCAAAATACATGCAGCATGTAGAGGAACTGTATTCTAAAGAAGAGACTAAAAAGGCTACACGTGAGTTTCTTGCTGGCGAATTTGATTATCTTCGTTCCTTCACTAAAGATCTTTTTACTTCATTCGAAGAGAAAAGTATCGTAGCACAAGGAGAAATCATGAGCACCAATATGGTTGTAAACTATTTAAATGAAATTGGTGTTAAGGCTGTGCTCCTCAATGCACTTGACTTCATGCGTACTGACAAAAATGCAGAACCCGACACTCAGTACATCAAAGAGAAGCTTCATGACGTTATGGAAGCCAATACTGGTTACCAAATTTATATAACACAGGGATTTATCTGCAGAAATGCTTATGGTGAAGTTGACAATCTCCAGCGTGGAGGTTCAGACTATACCGCATCACTTATTGGAGCTGCTCTTCCTGCTGAAGAAATACAAATCTGGACAGATATCGATGGTATGCACAATAACGACCCTCGTATTGTAGAAAAAACAGAAGCTGTTAGACAACTTAATTTTGAAGAAGCAGCAGAGCTTGCTTATTTTGGAGCTAAAATTCTGCATCCTACATGCGTTCAACCTGCTAAATATGCAGGAATTCCAGTGCGCTTAAAGTATACCATGGACCCTAAAGCTGATGGTACTATCATTGACAACGTTATTGTTCGCGGAAAAATTAAAGCAGTTGCTGCCAAAGATAATATTACAGCAATTAAGATTAAAAGTAGTCGAATGCTTTTGGCAACAGGTTTCTTAAGAAAGGTATTCGAAATCTTTGAGAGTTATCAAACTCCTATTGATATGATTACAACTTCTGAGGTTGGAGTTAGTATGAGTATTGACAATGATTCACACCTTAATGAAATTGTTGACGAATTAAAAAAATATGGTACTGTTACAGTGGATAGTAACATGTGTATCGTATGCGTTGTAGGTGACCTGGACTGGAGTAACCTTGGTTTCGAAACAATAGCAACCGATGCCATGAAGAATATTCCAGTTAGAATGATTTCATATGGTGGTTCTAACTATAACATATCATTCTTAATTAGAGAAGCTGATAAGAAGCAAGCACTTCAGAACCTTAGTAAGGTGCTATTCAATAAGTGATAATATTTTTCAAAAGGAGAATAATGAAAGGAAAATTCCAGGTAGAAAAGTTCAAAAATATACGAACTCCCTTCTACTATTACGACACAAACATTCTCAGAGATACACTAAAAGCGATTAAATCTGAGACAGACAAACATGAACATTTTATGGTTCATTATGCCATAAAGGCAAATGCTAATCCAAAAGTACTAAATATCATCTGCCAAGCTGGTCTCGGTGTAGACTGTGTCAGCGGAGGTGAGATAGAAAGAGCGTTAGAAGTAGGATTTCCTGCAAATAAAATCGTTTTTGCCGGTGTCGGCAAAAGCGATTGGGAGATAGAACTCGCTATCGACAAAGATATTTTCTGCTTTAATGTGGAAAGTATTCCTGAACTAGAAGTAATCAACCAAATTGCGCAAGAAAAAGGAAAAATTGCTCATGTTGCATTTCGTATAAACCCAAATGTTGGCGCCCATACACATGCTAACATTACTACAGGATTAGCAGAAAACAAGTTCGGTATCGCTATGTGCGATATGCTAACTGTTATAGAGGAAGCCAAAAACATGAAAAATGTAAAGTTTGTTGGTCTTCACTTTCATATAGGCTCCCAAATACTTGATATGGGTGATTTTGAAGCGCTCTGCAACCGCATAAACGAACTTCAAGACACTCTTGAGCGAAACAATATCAAAGTTGAACATATAAATGTCGGTGGTGGCCTAGGTATCGACTACGAACATCCAAACCAGTCTCCTATTCCTGATTTTAAATCTTATTTTGAAACATACTCAAAATTTTTGAAACTAAGAAACGGCCAACAGGTACATTTCGAATTAGGAAGAGCCGTAGTTGGACAAATGGGAACATTAATTACAAAAACATTATATGTCAAACAAGGTAGTGCTAAAAAATTTGCTATTGTTGATGCTGGTATGACAGATCTTATTAGACCTGCTTTATATCAAGCTTATCATAAAATAGAAAACATTTCCAGCAATGCACCAACTGAAGCATATGATGTAGTAGGCCCTATTTGTGAATCAAGCGACGTATTTGCGAAGTCAATAGACTTAAATAAATGTCAAAGAGGTGACCTCATCGCAATTCGTTCTGCAGGAGCATACGGAGAAATCATGGCCAGCCAATATAATTGCAGAAAAATGCCACAAGGATATATCACCGAAGAACTGTAAAATTTATCAGAAACATATTTGCAAAAACAAAATAATTATTACCTTTGCAAATATGTTAATAATTGATGAAATAACAATCGCACTCTGTATAATAGTGATTTTATTAGCGATCATGGCATCGCTAATAAATCCACTATTACATCGCATTTCTGTTGTAGATAATGAATATGTAGCAGATCAGCTACCACCAATATCGATTCTTATACCAGAACATGATAACGCTAAAGAACTTGATCAAAATTTAGCCTTATTTTTAAACCAAAAATACCCAATCGACTATCAAATAATAGTCATCACAGAAGAAGGACATGGCGATACAGAAGATGTTCTAAAGAAATACTCAAATAACAGCCATCTCTATACTACATATATTCCGCAATCCTCGCGCTATATGAGTAGGAAAAAACTACAAATTACCTTAGGAGTAAAAGCTGCTAAACATGAATGGATACTTTTAACTGACCCTAGCTGCAAACCATTAAATGAGAATTGGTTGGCAACTATGGCATCGAAATGCAACAATCAAACCAATATTGTTCTTGGATATACGACATTAGAAGAAGGTACTAATGAATATAGACGATTTGAGCATATTAATACTGCTCATTACATTCTAAATCAAGCAAATAGAGGACAAGCCTATATTACGAATATGCAAAATCTCATGTTCAGAAAAAGTGAGTTTTTACAAAAAGGAGGCTTTCTAGGTAACCTAGACCAAATAAGAGGTGAATACTATTTCCTCGTTAATAAATTTTCTGAAGATTCTAAGACTAAAATAATAACAGATAGAGATAGTTGGCTTGAAGAACAAGAACCAAGTGATAAGGAATGGAACAACAGACATCTATACTATCTAGCAGCCCGCAAAGATTTGAAACGAAGTAAAAAAATCCATTATAAAATGCTTGTTAACGAGATTATACCACACTTGAGTATATTAACAAGCTTAGGCATTATAGTCTATAGTGTAAATTCTCAAAAATGGCTACTTACAGCTTGTAGTATTTTATCTATAGTAATCCTTTTCTTTGCTAGAAGTATCATAGCCTCCAAAGCTATAAAACCATTTTACGGTGACCTCGCTATTTGGAAAATACCATTCTATGAATTATCACTAATTTGGCATAGAATATATTATCACATTTCATATATGAAAGCCGACAAACGAGATTTTACTACCCATAAACTCTAATTAATAAAAGCACTATATTGAAAGTCTATCTACATATATCAAAAAGTCTTTTGAAAAAAAGCATACACCGTGATTTAATATCCATATTGAGAGAAAATCTATCTCAAGACATGGATATAGTAGATAATCTTGCTGATACTGATATCGTTTATATCTTCGGTGCATGGAGAATGCAAGATGCAATATTTGCAAGAAAAGTAAGGCAAATGGGTATTCCTTATATCCTTATTCCTTTGGGCCATATTAGCAGATGGAATATAGAACATTATCTTATTAAAAGAATAATACAATCTGTACTCTATCAAAAATTATTAGCAAAAAAGGCAGGCTGTATTATAACAACATCAAAACTGGAGGACACATATTTAAAAAAGCTCAAGTGGAACCAGAAAATTATCTATGTTACTAACTGTCTGTATTCTCAAGTTACAACTAATTCTGAAACAGCAAACGAGATTTGGCAATGTGGTAATAAGATTCTCACAAGTTTTACACAAGAAAAAGAAGAAAAGATACATAAGATTACAGACGATGAAATCATTTATCAAATACTATTGATAAAGAATAGAATGCCACACCAAAATATACCTTTTCAAATGGTAGACCAACTACACTGTCTGCTAAAAAATACAGAATATAATGATGACGAACTGGAAGAAAAGATAGAGAAAATGAAACTAAAAAAATTTTCAGAATCTTTATTTGCTGTCACCATGGAAAAAACTGGATTAACAGAAGGTTTTATACCATTTCCACAAAAGGTAAACAAACTATCAAAAAAGATAAACAAATATATAAAATTTTAGATCTACTATGACTCAAAGCAAAGTTGAACAAGACATAAAATATTTGAAACTTTTAGCTAAAAGTTTTCCAACCATTGCTGAAGCAAGCTCTGAAATTATCAACCTTTCCGCTATATTGAACCTTCCCAAAGGAACAGAACACTTTCTTGCAGATATACATGGAGAAAATACAGCTTTTCAGCATGTTCTAAAAAATGCTTCTGGAAATATCAAGCGAAAGGTAAATGAACTTTATGGAAACACATTAAGAGAAGCAGAAAAAAAGGAACTTTGCACACTCATTTATTATCCTGAAGACAAACTCCAACTAATAAAGACTAAAGAGAAAGACATCAAAGATTGGTACAAGATTACCCTTCATCGCTTGGTTGCTGTATGCAGGGATGTTTCCTCTAAATATACAAGAAGCAAAGTAAGGAAAAGTCTACCTCCAGAATTTAGCTATATCATAGAAGAACTTCTACATGAACGTACTGATGATAGTAACAAAGCCGCTTATGTTGATACTATCATAGATACAATTATATCAACAGGTAGAGCTGATAATTTTATTATAGTTATATGCCAAGTTATCCAAAAACTTGCAATAGACCAACTCCACATTTTGGGTGACATATACGACCGTGGCCCAGGAGCTCATATTATATTAGATACACTTGATAAATATGGAAAATGGGATATTCAATGGGGTAACCATGATATTTCATGGATGGGTGCTGCTGCTGGCAACAAGGCTCTCATATGTAATGTAATTAGGTTGTCACTAAGATATTATAACTTAGCAACTCTCGAAGAAGGATATGGCATAAATCTTGTGCCATTGGCTACATTTGCTATGGAAACTTATGGCCAGGATCCATGTATTGAATTTCAACCAAGATTAAATGGAGGAGCAATCAAACAGGACAAGAAAACGACCCAGCTAACAGCGCTTATGCATAAAGCTATTACGATATTACAATTTAAAGAAGAAGCCCAAATCTTTGATCGTAATCCACAATGGCACATGGAGAATTGTGAAATGCTTAAGTGCATAGATTATGAAAAAGGAACTATTAAAATAGATAATCACGAATATCAATTAAGTTCTTGCAATTTCCCAACAATAGATCCAAAGAATCCATATAAACTAACCAAATCAGAAGAGATTCTTATGGCAAAACTTGTGAGATCCTTCAAAAAAAGTGAAAAATTACAGCGGCATATTCAGCTATTGCTTCAACATGGTTGTATGTATGCCATATATAATAGCAATTTATTATTTCATGCAAGTTGTCCACTTAATAAAGATGGAAGCTTGCGAGAAGTGGAAGTATATCCTGGGAAGAAATATAAAGGTAAAGAACTCATGCACCAAATTGGAATGCTTATCAGGACGGCATTCCAAGATGAAAGAGATGAAATCAATAAAAGATATGCTATTGATTATTTTCTTTATCTTTGGTGCGGTAAAGATAGTCCGCTATTTGACAAATCTAAAATGGCGACTTTCGAAAGATATTTTATTAAGGACAAATCTACTTGGAAGGAAGAAAAAGGAAGTTACTATACTCTTAGAGAAAATCCAAATATTGTCGACTCTATATTAGATGCTTTTCAGGTACAAGGAGAGAATAGACATATTATCAATGGCCATGTGCCAGTACACGCAGCAAATGGAGAAAATCCCATTAAAGCTGAAGGTAAACTTATGGTTATTGATGGTGGATTTAGCCAAGCCTATCACCAAGAAACAGGTATAGCAGGATACACTTTAGTATATCATAGCCGTGGTTTCCAACTCGTACAACACGAACCTTTTACAAGTGCAGAAGAAGCAATTATAAAAGGAACAGATATTAAAAGCACTACTCAAATTGTCGAAATGAGTAGTCACAGAATGCTTGTCGGAGATACAGATAAAGGCTACGCTATAAAGGAACAAATTAAAGATTTATCTGAATTATTATTTGCCTATAGGCATGGCTACTTAAAAGAAAGGTAAAACCTTTGGTATATTCCATTATGGGTTTGCTGATAACTTACTTTGTTATCGGCATCTAGCACAAGGACGAAAAGTTATATATCGATGAAATATACTCTTATAGCTAACAATATAAGCCATCAGAATGTTCGTATTACTGATGGCTTACACATGATATTATAACAATACCCCACTTAAAGTCGGACATAAACAAGAGAAAACTATACTGTCAGAAAGCTGCTAAATACACTATTATTACTTTTTATTAGATTCAGCTCTAAAACCAAATTCATGGCTTTCCAAATAAGCTCTTTGAAAATACTTACCTTTATTTTCAATTTCGCTTAAAAATCTTCCTTCTAACAGAGATGTTAACTCTTTCTGGTACGTCTTAATCATCACATCATAAAGTTCTTTGCTCTGACAAGCATAACGCAAAAGAAGTTTCACTGGAGTATCATTACTAAAATGATGCTTATTCATATCTGCCATTGCTGCTTCATAACTATCAAAATTGATTGATAGTAGAATCGGAAAACTAACATTACAGAAGAAAACCGAAAAATGCTCATAATAATCAGAAGCAATCTGTTTTATTAATACCGCATCATTTTCATTATTTCTCCATGCGGGCTTTCTTTTATCTAAAATACCTGATATGAAGCCACAATAAAAACCTGATATAATATCTTTTAATATTTCTTGTTTTTCTTCCATAAAAATAAAAATAAAAATAGGAAAGACTCATCCTTCCAATAGAGAGCTCTCCTATTTTATTATTCATATACAGATAAATCAGTTATTGGCTGATCCACCTACTATGTCAAGCAATTCATTAGTAATGGCTTGCTGACGACTCTTATTATACTGTAAGCTGAGTTGACGAAGCAACTCATCTGCATTATCACTTGCTGTTTGCATAGCTACCATTCGTGCAGCATGTTCACTTGCATTACTATCAAGAAGAGCTGTGTAAACCATCAAATTTAACTGCTTCGGAATTAAACTATCCAAAACCGACTCCAAATTTGGTTCTACAATAAAGTCATCATTAAGAGGTTTAACAACTTCAACCTTTGCCACACGCTCTTCATCCTTTTGGCGAAGATATTCCTGAGCCTTTGCTGTAGCAACATTACTAGTTAAATCACGATCATTTTCTGTGCCAATACTTTCTGTTGAAAGGTCTATTGGTAGCATCGTTTTACACGTTAAGATTTGGGAACCGGCACTCTTAAAATGATGATAGATAAGATCAACTTTATCCAATTCACCCGCTAAAAATTTATTCATTAGCTCTTGAGCAATATTCCCACATTCACGTGCATTAGGTTTTTCGGCCAAATCCAAGAAACTACCACCAGACTTAATACTATGCTTCTTGATATAATCTTCGACTTTCCTACCAATAGGATAAACCATAATATCTTCAACACCAGAAGCCTGATAATTATCAACAACTGTCTGAAGTTCCTTAAGCACATTATTATTAAATCCTCCACAAAGAGAACTATTACTGGTAAATGCAATAATCGCTACACGCTTAATCTCTTTGTGTGAAGACGCCAATGGAGAATCAATATTTGGAGTAGAAACCAAAAATGATTTCAAAATATGCTCCAACAAATTTTCATAAGGAAGCATATTTTGAATCGCCATTTGAGCATGATGCAACTTACTAGAAGCAACCATTTTCATAGCACTTGTAATCTTACGAGTACTATTTACACTGGCTATACGATTTTTTATCTCTTTTAATGAAGGCATAGGCTTTATGCTTTATATTGACCAGCAATATCAGCCATTGTTTCCTCAATAACTTTTGTTGCCTCTTCTGACAACTTTCCATCACTAAGGATCTGTAATGTATCTGAATGCTGTGTACGCATCTTATCCAAGAATGAATCCTGACAAGAACGAACTTGCTCTACTGGAACATCATGCATAAGACCATGAACTCCGCAATAAAGAATGGCAATTTGCTCTCCTACCGGCATCGGAGAATATTGAGGTTGTATAAGAATCTCATTATTCTTACGTCCTCTGTCCAATGTCATAGCTGTTACAGGGTCCATATCAGAAGAGAATTTAGAGAAGCTCTCCAATTCCCGATACTGAGCCTGGTCAATTTTCAAAGTACCTGCAACCTTCTTCATACTCTTGATTTGAGCACTACCACCTACACGTGATACAGAAATACCCACATTGATAGCTGGACGGAATCCTTGATTAAATAAATCTGTCTCCAAATATATCTGACCGTCAGTAATAGAAATTACGTTAGTTGGAATATATGCAGAAACATCACCAGCCTGAGTCTCAATAATAGGAAGCGCTGTAAGTGAGCCTCCTCCTTTAACTTTACCCTTTAATGATGCAGGTAAATCATTCATTTGCTCAGCAATTTCTTGCTGATCGTTGATACGAGCTGCACGCTCCAACAAACGACTATGAAGATAGAACACATCACCTGGATAAGCTTCACGACCAGAAGGACGACGCAAAATCAATGATACTTCACGATAGGCAACAGCCTGCTTAGACAGATCATCATATACAACAAGAGCATGATAACCTCGATCACGGAAATACTCACCAATAGCAGCACCAGCAAAAGGAGCATAATACTGCATAGCTGCAGGATCGGCTGCTGTAGCACTTACAACAATTGTATAAGGCATTGCCCCATGATCTTCCAATGTCTGAACAAGAGATGCAACAGTAGAAGCCTTCTGACCAATTGCTACATAGATACAATAAACAGGTTTGCCTGCTTCATAGTTACTTTTCTGATTGATAATCGTATCAACTGCAACTGCAGTTTTACCTGTCTGACGGTCACCAATAATAAGTTCTCGTTGTCCACGACCAATAGGAATCATAGAGTCTACAGCCTTCAAACCTGTCTGGAGAGGTTCTTTCACAGGCTGACGGAAGATCACACCTGGAGCCTTACGATCCAAAGGCATCTCTATAGCGTCAGTAAGATCTATAGCGCCCTTACCATCTATTGCCTGACCAATAGGATTAACAACGCGACCAAGAAATTTATCATTGACGCGAATAGAAGCAATACGATGAGTACGCTTAACCTTCTGTCCTTCTTTGATACCAGCAGTTGGCCCCATGAGCACACAACCTACGTTGTCTTCCTCAAGGTTCATGACAATAGCCATGGTGCCATTCTCGAATTCAAGCAGTTCAGAAGCCTCAACATTGCGCAAACCATAAACATGTGCTACACCATCAGCCACAGTAAGTACAGTACCTACTTCATCAAACTGGTTAGCTTCGTTGATGCCTTTCAACTCTCTTTCGAGTACTTCAGACACTTCGCTTGGTTTTATTTTTTCTGACATTATTCATTATTTTTTAAATTCACTAAGGATGCGATTAAGTTTAGTTTTAACACTAGCATCCATTCGATAGGTATCATACTCGAGGACAAACCCACCAATAATAGAGGGATCCACCTCGGTAGTGAACTCAACTGTTCCCTGAGTTTTTGCCTCTACCATCTGTTTCATCTTCTGCTCTACAGCATCTGATACAGCAACGGCAGTAGTCAGTTTACCGCGGGTGATATTCTTCTGTTGTCTATAAAGAGTGATATACGAATTAGCCATGAATTGCAGGGCGCTTTCCCTATCCTCTTTTAAAACGAGTTCCAAAAAGCGTACACTCAACTGCTGAGGGCTTTGACCGAGAGCAGTTGTGAGCAAATGTAATTTTTTAGAACGTTGGAGCATAGGGTTATCTATCGTAGAACGAAGACTAGGCACATTAATATAGCAATCTGAAAGAGATATCATATTTTGATATACCAAATCCGCATTCTTCAGCTCTGTAGCACTCTTAAGGAGAGCCCGGGCATATCTTACCGATATTACACCTAAATCCATAAGCCTACTTATATTTTCTTATTATCAGAAGAAACTTCATCCAGCAGTCTATCGATTAATTCCATCTGCTTGGCATCAGTAGAGAGATTCTGCTTAAGAACCTTTTCTGCAACAAGAATACTAAGTTCTGCAACCTGTGAACGTATATCACGAATCGCATTTTGCTTCTCAGTTTCAATTTGAATTTTTGCTTCGTTTACGATGCGAGCACCTTCTTCACGAGCTTTATCCTGTGCATTCTCTACGATAGCATCACGAGTTTCAGCTGCTTCTTTAAGAATAGCAGCCTGTTTCTCACGAGCTTCTTGCAGTATGGATTCACCTTCTTTCTGAATGTTGGCAAGCTTCTCATTTGCTTCATGCGCCTTACGTAGTGAATCATCGATAAAAGCCTTACGGTCATTCACCATCTTGATTATAGAAGGAAAACCCCACTTAAGCAAGACTAGGAAGACGATGATGAAGACGATGGTCATCCAAAAAAGCAAGCCGCTTTCAGGCATTAATAAATCCATTCGCGCTGGTTTAAGTTATTTGATAATGTGAATACTCTTTATTTCATTACAACGGCCAAAAGGGCAACAATCACTGCCAAGAAGGCAACACCCTCTACAAGAGCAGCCGCAATGATCATAGATGAACGAAGATCACCCATTTTCTCTGGTTGACGAGCCATGGCATCCATAGCCTGACCACCAATTTTACCAATACCGATACCTGCACCGATTACTGCAAGACCTGCGCCAATTGCGCCACCCATTTTTGCAACTTCCGCTGCTAATAATAATGCTGTTAACATAACTATAACTTTTTAATTATTATTTATTACTTAATGATATTATTCATGTTCTTTTACATGTGCCAACGAGATAAACACCGCTGATAACATGGTAAATACAAGAGCTTGGATATAACTTACCAAAATTTCAAGTAACATCATGAATACACTTAATGCCACTGATATTATGGACATACCCGAACCTGCTAAATTATTGACTACATCGTCTGTCGTTAAATGAAACATGATGAAAATCATACCCGCAAAAGCTAATGCTATAGCATGACCTGCCATCATATTGGCGAATAATCGAATAACAAGAGCTAATGGCTTTGTAAATATACCAAAAAGCTCTATTACTGGCATCAAAGGTACAGGAACTTTTAACCAAGCAGGAACATCTGGCCAAAAAATTTCTTTCCAATATTCCTTCGTACCCGTGAGATTCGTAACCAAGAAAGTTGCTACACCCAAAAAACAAGTACAAGCAATATTTCCTGTCAAGTTACCACCTCCTGGGGGAAATGGTACTATACCCATTATATTAGCTATGAAGATAAAGAAAAAACATGTCAACAAATAAGGTGCATACTTATCAGCCTCCTTACCCATAACAGCCTTAATTACATCATCATACACCGACATAACAAACATATGCATCAATCCAACAAAACCTCTTGGAGCAGGATCATCAACTTTATGATTTCGGCACCAACGTGCTGGGATGAGTATACAAAGTAACAAAATAAATGCATCGATGAATAACACACAAGTGGTCTTCGTTATGGAAATATCCAATGGACGAACTTCTGTATTACCAACTTTTTCTACTATTTTATTCGGATATGTCTCGTCTTCACTACCCTTGATATAAAGCCCATAAGGTCCACGACGATTGCCCTCTGAATCAGGATTTTCTTCAAACTGACTACTACAAAAGACATGCCATCCTGTAGAACTTTTAACTATCACAGGCAAATGGATAACGACAGGTGTTTCACCCAAATTCGTTACATGCCACTCATACGAATCTTTGATATGTCCCCATAATATCTCTTTCATATCAATATCTTTTTGCACAGCAAAACTTGACATTGCTGCAAAAAAGAAGATAACTATGAAGAAATACCTCTTTAGATGTCTCATATCTTAATCTTTTCTTTTTTGTTTCTGCTTCTCCACAATAGAGAAGAACGTTGTTTCAAATATAAGCGAACATATATAGAATAAAGCGAAAGTAATCACAAAACCAAGCATCATATCCTGCCTCTCATAAAGGACAAACATACCTGCCAAAACTACCATTAATGCCAATAGCATTCTTATTGAACCACATGCCATGTAATAACGGTTCATCACATTAGGCGAATGAACCGCGACATATCGCCAAGCACATATAGAAACACTATTAATCACCAATTGGTATAAGCTACAGAAAGCGACACTATAAACATGATCTTTTAGATCACCTACCGATACAAAAAAGAAACCGGCTAGAGCCATTCCACACACCATCCATATAGACAACAGACGATAACGATGAACGATTCGCTTGATTCTTTCACTTCTTTCCATATTATACTTCTACACAGAGAGACACCTCGTTTCGTTTCACTTCAACAAAGCCTCCCAATACTTCTAAACATTGTTCTCCTTCTTGCGTTTTATACTTCACTCGGCCTTTTTCAAGACTTGAAATAATAGGGGCATGATTAACTAATATCTCGAATTCACCGAGAGTACCAGGAACCGTAACACTTTCTACATCTCCCGTGAATACAACTTTTTCGGTAGAAACAATTTTGAGTTTCAACATAGATACAATCATTTTAGGTAAAAAGAAATAAGTACTATACTCTTAACTTAAGCATTGGCTGCAGCCAAAAGTTTCTTACCTTTCTCCTTAGCATCCTCAATTGTACCAACATTCAAGAAAGCCTGTTCTGGAAGATCATCAACCTCACCATCCATAATAGCATTAAAGCCCTTAATAGTATCTTCAATACTAACCATAACACCAGGCGTACCTGTAAACTGTTCTGCTACAGCAAATGGCTGAGAAAGGAAACGCTGTACGCGACGAGCTCGTGCTACCGTAAGCTTATCCTCATCAGAAAGTTCATCCATACCCAAGATTGCAATGATATCTTGAAGCTCATTATAGTGCTGAAGTAACTCTTTAACGCGCTGAGCACACTCATAATGCTCCTTACCAACAATAAGTGGGTCCAAAATACGAGAAGTACTAGCCAATGGATCAACAGCAGGATAAATACCAAGCTCAGCAATCTTACGACTAAGCACTGTTGTTGCATCCAAGTGAGTAAAAGTAGTTGCTGGAGCAGGGTCTGTCAAGTCATCAGCTGGCACATAAACTGCTTGCACTGAAGTAATAGAACCATTTTTTGTTGAAGTAATACGTTCCTGCATTTGACCCATTTCTGAGGCCAAAGTAGGCTGATAACCTACAGCAGAAGGCATACGTCCCAAAAGAGCAGAAACCTCAGAACCAGCCTGGGTAAAGCGGAAAATATTATCGATAAAGAACATAATATCTGAAGCTTCACCATTTGCACCACCATGATCACGGAATTCTTCTGCTACGGTAAGTCCTGAAAGAGCTACAGCAGAACGTGCCCCAGGTGGTTCATTCATCTGACCATAAACTAGTGTTGCCTGTGACTTTTTAAGTTCTTCTGGATCAACAAGTGACAAATCCCACTTACCTTCATCCATAGCTTTGCGGAACTTTTCACCATACTTGATTACACCAGATTCAATCATATCACGAATGAGGTCGTTACCTTCACGGGTACGCTCTCCTACTCCGGCAAATACAGAATAACCATTATGTCCCTTAGCAATATTATTGATAAGCTCCATAATAAGAACGGTCTTTCCTACACCAGCACCACCAAAAAGTCCGATTTTACCACCTTTCATATAAGGTTCAAGAAGATCAATAACTTTTATACCAGTAGCGAGCATTTCCTTATGAGTAGAAAGATCTTCAAACTTAGGAGCCTCACGATGAATAGGATAAGAGCCCTCCATATTTAGGTTACTCATTCCATCAATAGGCTGTCCAATTACATTCAGCATACGACCCTTAATCTGCTCACCTGCAGGCATAACAATAGGTGCACCTGTCGAGATAACTTCCAATCCTCTCTGTAAGCCATCGGTGTTATCCATAGCAACACAGCGCACAGTATCCTCGCCAATATGCTGCTTTACCTCCATGACCAAATATTGCCCAGTAGGTCCTTTTACCTTTAGAGCTTCATTAATCTTAGGAAGCACCTTCTCTGGTTCTTCGCCTTTTGTATCGAAATAGACATCGATAACTGGACCAATAATCTGAGAGATGTGCCCATTAATTTGTGACATAAGCTTTACTATTAAAATATATTTTTTTTCAAATTAAATCAATATTCATCAGTCTTTTACAAGGGCTTTTTTATTATGTAGCCAAAGGCAAATTTACTGCAAAAAATTGTAAGTTACAAATTAATGCAACAATTTATTCGTAAAAAAGCCACTTTTTAATACCTTTTTAATAAAAAAGCGACTCTTTTCAGAGCCGCTTTTTTTATATTCTTAGAAAAAAAACTAAAACTTAAATACTTAACTCATCAAGTACTTGAATTAGTTTCTTATCAAATGGTTTATCACTACGAATAGCCTCAGAGAATGGTACATATACTATATCATTATTACGTATACCAACCATCACATTACGCTGTCCTTGCATAATAGCCTCAATTGCACCTACTCCTGTACGACTTGCCAAAATACGATCATGCGCTGAAGGACTACCACCACGCTGTAAGTGACCCAAAATTGAAACACGAACATCGTAATCTGGAAATTCCTTATGTACACGATCGGCATAATACATAGCACCACACTTAGGACTTTCAGAAACGATAACAATACTACTTCTCTTTGACTTGCGGAAACCACGCTGCATGAACTGGGTTAGCTGGTCAACATCCGTGCTATCTTCAGGAATAATTGCAGCTTCTGCACCAGTAGCGATTGCACTGTTTTGTGCTAAGAAACCAGCATCACGTCCCATAACTTCTATAAAGAAAATACGCTCATGACTCTGAGCTGTATCTCGAATACGATCTACACAAGCCTGAATTGTATTTAGCGTAGTATCATATCCAATAGTAGAATCAGTACCATAAAGGTCATTATCAATAGTACCAGGAAGACCGATACAACAAATATCATGTTCTGCTGCCAACTTCATTGCACCTGTCAAGGAACCATTACCGCCTATAACAACCAAGGCGTCAATTCCTTCCTTCTTAATATTTTCATAAGCCTTAGCACGACCTTCTGGAGTGGTAAACTGCTTTGAACGAGCTGTTTTAAGAATAGTTCCACCATGAGCGATAATACCACTTACACTTTCAGTCGTAAAAGGTTTAATTTCATCATTAATCAAGCCATCATAACCATGATAAACACCCTTTACCTTGAAACCGTTATAGATTCCAGCACGAGTGACTGCACGAATAGCTGCATTCATACCTGGAGCATCACCTCCAGACGTCAAAATGCCTATAGTTTTAATTTTTGCCATAACTGTTAATACCTTACAAGTATTTATTCAAAATGTTTATAATTATTCTTTAACCTATAAAATACATTGCACATAGACCTAAGATAAAACCAACTGCGGCCTTATAGCCAACATTTCTGAAAAACCATCCTACATGCATACGTTCCATCCTAGCAAGAGCTAAACCGCTCATCGATCCGATTGTCAGCACATTTCCACCGATTGCTGTTGAATAAGCTATTACCTTCCAATAAATATTACTTTGCGACTGTACGTCATATATTGAAAACATATTCATCGCCAAAGCAAAATTATCTAAGAATGTACTAATAAGTCCAGAAATCAAACCTATTATCCATACATTCCTTATATTAGTATTTAAAAGATTTGTTAACACATCAAATGCACCAGTTTCTTTTACGACTCCAAGTGCCAACATCATTCCCATAACAAATAGAATCATTTGAATGACTCCATATTGCAAAATTCCAGAGACACGACTTTGAAGCATCTGATCGGCATTAAATAACTTCCTATTAAAGATTTCATTTACAATCCACAGAATAGATACTACACATAATGCACCTAAAAATGGGCTTAACTTTGTAATATTATGAAAAGTCGGTATAAACCAAAGACCTCCGATCCCAACGAAAAGCATAAGCAATCGTTGCCACACATTCAGATTCGTATCATTGCCTCTAAAAGGTAAAACATTCCATTCTGTTTCTACATGATTTGGTAAGCTATAAGCCAACCAAAACGTTGGTAATAACCAAGCTATCAAGCAGGGCAAAAGTAATGATAAGGAATAATCAGTAGGTGTAACAGCCCCTATATTCCACATTACAAGCCCAGCAGGACTACCAATAACTGTCAAAATGCCACCACTGTTAGCAGCTAAAACTATAGCCGAACCATAAACCATTCGCTGGCGACGATTAGGTATAATCTTATGCATGATCGTGAGCATCATAACTGTAGTAGTAAGGTTATCCAAATTAGCAGATAGCAAAAACGTAACTACGGATAATGTCCACAACATACGTTTACTACTTCTAGTCTTTAATAATTGAGAGATAAAATCAAAACAACCATTATTATTCAAAATCTCCACAATTGTCATTGTAGAAAGTAAAAATAATACTACTTCTGAAGCTCTACCTACATACTTCAAAAAAATATTTGAAGCTATATACTTTTTAACAGCGATACTATTTGCCGACATACCATCCAAAAAATTCAGGTATTCAGACGGATGCTGACTCATCACAAAATCTGAACCATAACAAATGTAAAGCACCCATCCGACTGTTCCCGCAAAAATTGCGACAGCAGCTTTATTTACGTTAGTTACACTCTCTGTTGCTATAAGAATATAAGCTAATAACAATATGACGACAATTACAAGAGTCATAGACAAATTTTTCAAGTGGCAAATATAACAAATGATTATTAAATATACAAATTGAAATCTCAAAAAATACACGTTTCACCAAGGAAATTGACAAGTATCAAGAACGCATACAATAGAAATGTAACACAGACTTTACAAAACATAACCCCAAAACACTTTTATCCCAACTAAGCCTAGATTATGATTCTTTATTTCAAAAAAATGTACGTTATCAGCATCTAACGAATTACACGACAATCTCTACACAACGCCCCCATAAATATTTTAAAAATCGCCACAAAAAAAAGAAATACAAGATTCTGATGATCAGTAATTTACCTTATATCATAAGTATTTCAACATAATGACAACACTACATAAGATGAAGAATTTTCTTCAGAAAAAAATAAATTTCTTCTTGCACCCGAAAACAAAACCAACTCGAACGTATTGGTACATATCCAAATTTATAACGAGTAGAAATTTGATTAACTTCGATTTGTTTCCATGATGCCTTTATTATATCCAAACCATATTCGTTATCAACATCACTCATTCGCTTACGATTGCAGAAATAAAACATATAAAGATCAATGATATTAAGCCACATAACATTTTCATATATTCTCATAACTCGATTTGGCAAATTCAAACGTAGCAATTGCCTTTTCATACTCTGATTGGCCAAAAGGTAGTCGTATCGGCTTACACTTACTACATGGGTTATGGATTTAGGATTCTGATAATAATGATAAATACCACTACAACATCTCACCTCTCGGGAATTGAGATAATGAAGCCGAGTCGTATTATCATCACTATATGTTCTACAACTATCATCATAGGGATACAATGCATGCAAATTCGCTTTTACAGCATATATACCATGAATTTTCCATGTCAAACTATCAAGAAAAGCCTCTTGTCCACTTTTCACATCAAAAGGTTTCATAAGGTAATGATGATTCTGCTGAATATCGTTATACACGTATTCTACATCAAACAATACTGTATCTGTATTTGGAAATTTTTCGAAAACCTCTACAGCTTTTTCTAAAGCATCTGAATCGAGCCAATCATCACTATCTAAAAATGCTACATATTTACCTTGCACATGTTTTAATGCTACATTTCGTGCATATGCAGGGCCATGATTATCAGGTAAACAATAAATTTCTATACGTGAAGAAAGATTCATATTGCCTTAATATCTCAACAGAACGATCTACAGAAGCATCATCAACGCATATTATTTGTATTTCTTTTAAAGATTGTCCTATCAAAGACTTTAAACATCTATCTATATATTTTTCTGCATTATAAATAGCTACTAGAATCGAGAATTTAACCATGAAGCTTATTTTTGATTGAACTTATAATCTGACTGAATATTTCTGTATATTTTTGAAAAAAGAAACAAGAAATTCCTACACTCAAAACAAAAAGAATTGAACCTGAAATCCAATACCAAAAGCTATCCAAATAAGATACTATCAAATAGGTCAATACTCCCAGCAAACTTTGCACAAAAAAGAATAAAAAGCTTCTTTTATCAAGAGTATACCGATAACGTAATTTCATATAAACATTCAAAGTAAGATAATCCAAGAATGCAGCTATAACCATACCATACCCTGCTCCCTTTAATCCAAATAGAAAATACATCAATAGCACAAATACGATCATCATTATACCATCTATAGATTCCATTAGCATATATGACTTAGAGTTTCCTTTAGCCAAGGGTATATAAGCCAAGGGCAATTTTGCAGCTCTCAAATACATCGCCAAAATCATAATTTGGGATAATTCCAAAGCTGGTAAAAATTTCCGACTTAGAAATAATGGTAAAATAATAGGTAGACACACACTATATAACACAAGCAATGGCGAAAGCAAAAGAACAGAGGCATTTATCTGATGATTTACAAGCTTACTCATCTCGCTCCCTATAGATTTTATTGCAGACAATCTAGGAAAATAATCTGTCTCCATGGCTGCAAAAATCATACCTGCGTAAACCATAGTCATCATATAACCAGCATTAAATAGACCAACTTCCGACAGAGAACCCACTTTGTTAATATAAGAACGTATGATAAAATCGCATCCGCTTCCCATCAAACCTGCTACAAGAAAAGACATCCCTAATTTCATCATATTATAACCACGAATCATAAAATGCGCCCTAAGCCTAATGCGATATGGATAAACATGTGATGAATAGAAAATAGTAACAAGCATTTGTATCAATGCTACCAAAAACATAGTGGGTATTATGGCTTTATCACGCCAGATGTAGAAGATAGGAATAGAAATAATGAGATTAAGAATAACGTTATAAATCGAAATAATAGCTAAAATTTTCAAGCGACGTATTCCCTTTAATATAGCAAGTTCTCCTCCTGACAAGGAAGCAAGAGCTATTATTGGAGAAAGTAAAATAAAATGCAATGTATGATCGCCCCAATTAAAAGTCCAGCTATTCAATAGTGGACTCACTAGAATGCAGACTAGCATACCAAAGATCGCAGTAAACAAACTCCAGGTTCGTACAAGTTGTATCTCACTGATAAGTCGATCTTCATTTCCACATTCAAATGCTGACGAGATATTTCTTACACTGCTCATAGATAGACCAAAGTTGGTAGAATCTGAAACCAATTTAATTGTAGAATTAAATAGAGAAACCAGTCCCATGCCCTCCGGCCCTAATAACAACGCAACCAATTTATTACGAATAATGCTGACCAAGATATTTACACCCTGGACTCCACCAAATATACTAGTATATTTTAAAATATGAGAATAACCATCTTCTTTTTTCATCAAAATTTAAACGTCAACAAAGTTTTTTTATTATCTTTGTACACATGAAATTATCAATAGTCATACCTGTTTACAATGTTGAAAACACACTAGAAAGATGCTTGCAAAGTGTGTGTCAACGACTTATTCCTAATTTCGAGATTATACTTATCAACGATGGGTCTACTGACAAAAGTCTTGCGATATGCAAGCGATATGCATCAAATTATGTTAACATCCGTATTTTTAATCAAGAGAATCATGGTCTGAGTTACGCAAGAAATAAAGGTATCGAGGAATGTTTTTCTGAATATATTACATTTATTGATAGCGATGATTATATCGATCCGGAAACTTTTCCTTCACTCATGACAATATTAGAGAAGCATCCGGAATATGATATTTTAGAGTACCCTATTTTAGAACGAAAAGGGAGTACACGAGAAAAAGAAATTCAGTTTTCCAATAATGAATACCACGATTTTAAAACATATTGGCTGAACTGTAAAGCTTACTTACATAGCTATGCATGCAATAAGATATATAAAAGGAAACTATTTAATGACATTAGATATCCTGTAGGAAGAAATTTTGAAGATATATACATCTTACCTGATTTAGGGAAAAAAGCAAAAGTTATAGCAACTACCAATCGTGGACTCTATTACTATTGCTGGAACAATAAAGGTATAACTGCAACAGCATCTGCCAAAGATATGGAAGATTTATTAAATTCCCATCTTAGAGTTCTTCCATTTTATCATGATGAAGACTATTATCTCCACGTGCTAAATATTCAGTTAGACGTCTACGAAATGACTAAACATACTCCTACACTACCTATTTATCCATATAAAAAACATACAAAACTTAAAATAGCAAACCTCTTAGGAATTAATACAACATGCAAAATCAATTATCTACTTCACAAAATATACAGACGCCACTAGTTACGTTCATCATAACGATATATAATCTACCAACTGAACTGGTAAGGGAATGTATAGAAAGTATCTTAGCACTATCATTGGCACCAGCTGACCGCGAAATTATTGTCATAGATGACGGATCAGATACCCCTATTATAGAATGTCTTCATGACATCGAAAATGATTTTTTATATGTAAGACAACCTAATCAAGGTCTTTCGATAGCTAGAAATACGGGCATTCAAATCGCTTCTGGTAAATATATTCAATTCGTAGATGGAGACGACTATCTTATCCAAGCTCCATATGAACACTGTCTCGATATTGCAAGATATCATAATCCTGACATGGTTTGTTTCGAATTTACGCATAGTAAAAAACAAGAAACCTCTTTAACACTCAATAAAGCCATTAGTGGTATCGCTTATCTACATAATTACAATCTACATGCAGCAGCTTGGGGATATCTGTTCAAAAAAGAGAAATTAGGCAAACTAAGATTCACACCTAAAATATTTCACGAAGATGAAGAATTTACACCACTTCTTTTACTAAGAGCAGAAACCGTGATTCGTACAGATACCAAGGCATATTTCTATAGGATGCGTAACCAATCTATTGTCAACGATTCCAATAAAAAACACATATTACAAAGATTGGAGGATACACAAAAAGTGATTTTTAGGCTTAAAGAAGTGTCTGAATCTATTCCTGAAACCGCACGAATAGCACTAGAAAGGAGAATAGCACAGCTCACAATGGATTACCTATACAATATTATCAAACTAACCAAAAATCAAAGATATTTGGAAAAAGCTATAAGTCAACTTCAAGAGAAAAAACTGTATCCGCTTCCAGATAAAAAGTATACGAAGAAATATTCGGTTTTTCGTCGCGTAATCAATAGTAACTTAGGTAAAAAAATTATGATCGCAACACTACCAAGACTATGAAAATATTATTTATAGGAGAATATAGCAACGTTCACTGGACTTTAGCACAAGGATTAAGAAAGCTGGGACACCAAGTTACTGTCTTATCTAATGGAGATTTTTGGAAAAATTATCCTCGAGATATAGACCTGACTAGATCATATACTAAATGGGGAAATATTCTTTACATATTAAAACTAGCTAAAATTCTTCCTCTTCTAAAAGGATTCGACATCGTACAACTTATCAACCCTATGTTTTTAGAACTAAAGGCCGAAAAAATATTGCCAATCTATAAGTTCCTGCGTAAACATAACAAAAAAATAATACTAGCTGGATTTGGTATGGACTACTATTGGGTCCATGAATGCATTACAACAAAACCCTTAAGATACAGCGACTTTAATGTGGGAGATGAGTTACGCACTGACAACAATGCTCTAAAAGAAAGACAAGACTGGCTGGGTACGACAAAAGAAAAACTCAACAAATACATTGCACAAAATTGTGATGGCATTGTAACAGGTCTTTATGAATATTGGACATGTTACTACCCTCATTTTCCATCCAAAACTACTTTTATCCCTTATCCCATCATAAGCGAAAACGGTATTCATGCAGAAGATACTGTACCTAAAAAAATAAAACTATTCATCGGAATCAGCAAAAACCGAAGTACCTATAAAGGAACAGATGTCATGCTACAAGCAGCCGAAGATATACAAAAAAAATATCCCAACTTTGTTGAACTTCGAATTGCAAACGGTATTCCTTTTCAAAAATATACCCAAATGATGAATGGAAGTGATGCAATTCTTGATCAACTATACAGTTATACACCTTCCATGAACCCGTTGGAAGCTATGAGCAGAGGTATCATTTGCATAGGAGGAGGCGAACCTGAAAATTATGAGATTATCCACGAGACTAAACTCAAACCTATAATCAACGTATTACCTAATTATCAAAGCGTTTATAATGAACTTGAAAAATTAATATTAAAACCTGAAAGAATACCAGAACTAAAAAAACAAAGCATAGAATACATAAGAAAGCACCACGACTATATCAAAGTTGCAAAAGAATATATAAAATTTTATCAAAATGTCCTGGAAAATAAAATATAAATGTTCACAATGTGGATATACAACAGATATCTATCAAGGCAAAGGGTTTATGGGACAAGAGATTATCTCTATATCATGTCAAGACTGTAAATCGATACAACCTCTTATCAAAGGTGGAGCAATAGGACAAGTTGCACCCTCATATAACTCCCTTATAGACAGATTATGCCTACAATGTGGATCCAAAAATATAAAAACATGGGATGGAAAGACATGTCCAAAATGCAACAGCTGCATGCACCCCACAGGTGAAAAAGAATTTTGGACATAAAAAAAGCCATAATGTAAAAAACATTATGGCCAAATTTCTTTTGAAGAATTCTTGAATTAAGCTTCAGCAGGTGCAGCTTCTTCAGCAGCAGGAGCTTCAGCAGCAGCTTCAGCCTCTGCTTTAGCAGCAGCCTCAGCAGCCTTCTTGTCAGCTACCTTCTTAGCGATTGCTTCATTCACCTTCTTTTCAGCTTCAAGATTCTTAGCAGCAGCTTCTTTCTTTGCTTTAGCACTTGCCTCTGCTACAGCAGTAGCCTGCTGTTCTTTGCTAGCTTTCCAAGCATCGAAACGCTTCTGTGCTTCAGCTTCATCAAATGCGCCCTTCTTAACACCACCACGAAGATGCTTCATCAAATATACACCTTCTGACTTAAGGATGTTGCGAACAGTATCAGTTGGCTGAGCACCATTCTCTACCCAAAAAAGAGCACGATCGAAATTCAAATCTACTGTTGCAGGATTGGTGTTTGGATTAAAAGTACCAATCTTCTCTGTAAACTTACCATCACGTGGAGCTCTTACGTCAGCGATAACGATTCTGTAGAAAGCATAGCTTTTACGACCGCCACGCTGTAATCTAATTTTTGTTGCCATTTTTTTTATTTATTTAATTAGGTTTGAATTTTATACTGCCAACTCGTGACAGCGAGTGCAAAGATAACTAAAAAAATATTAGTAGAAGTAACAAATTTATTCTTTAACGCTCAAAATACAAAAATTTTCGATTCATTAACTATTTATTAAATCTAAATCCCACTTGCATGCCCTCATAACTGCTCACAAGAGAACCTAATGAATTCAATGTAGAATTACCTGTCAATGCACCAATAGACTTAGCATATTTCAACAATTTAGAAGCATCCATAACAAAAAGCAGATTATTTCCATCTACCTGTGTCGTACCAACTTGACTAACCAGTCCAGCATATTTTAGGTTTATATTTTGACCACTTAAAGAATAAGTTCCACGAATTTTCTTCTTACCTATAGTCTGAGTAAAATTACCAGACTTATCAAATACCATAGACATTTGTCCTTTCTTAATTCCCAATTTGGCAAACTGTGTCTGCAGTTTTTTCTCTATAGCTGCAGCTGCCAATTTTCCACCAGCATTTTTTAACAAATTGCTACTTTTAAATACAATGGCAGGCTCCGTATATTTCCAAGTACCAACCAAATCAGCCACTGTTGCAACCTTTGAAGCATTAAATATAGATGTTAATCCAGAAACAATACTTGATTCTGATTTTTTAGCAGTTGACGCAACCTCTCCTGCTGCACTTTTAAGAATACTTGAGAAACTTTGAGCTTGTACACTCAACCCACCCAAAAACAAAATAACCAAAAGGGTACATTTTCGAAAATTCATTTTCATCTCAATTTAAAATATAACAATTTTAATAATATCTTCGCCAAATTTCTCGCAAAGAAACAAAAAAATAATAAGACAACAAAATATTTTCAGCAAATCATTAGTTATTTTCTGTGAAGTTGCTTTTATCTCCCAAATGCACATTATGAAAAAAAAGTTATCTATCCTAATTCCAGAATACAACACTTGTTGTATCAAACTTGTAAAGTCTATACAAGAACAAGTCTCTTTGATTAATGATTTAATCTACGAAATCATTGTTGCAGATGATGGCTCTACAAATGAAAAAGAATGGGCTTCTAATCAAAGCATTAGCAATTGGAGCAATTGTCTTTTTATTCGCAGAGATGTAAATGTGGGAAGAGCAAAAATCAGGAACTTTCTTGCTCAAAAAGCAAAATACCCATGGCTTTTATTTATAGATTGCGACATGAGTATTCAAAATTCAGATTATATATCTAAGTATCTTCAATCGGAAGGAGATGTAATTTATGGTGGTTATTTAACAGATAACAACCCAAATAAACATATAAACAACCTAAGATATATATATGAAAAAAAGGCAGAACGCACTCACACTTACCTAGAAAGACGCAAAAATCCATATCAGGATTTTCACACCTCGAACTTTTTTATCAAGAGAGAGATCATGATTCGTATACCTTTCGATGAAAGGTTTGAGCATTATGGATATGAAGATGTTGTATTTGGACGTCAGCTAAAAGAAAATGGTATTCGCATCAACCACATCAATAATCCTGTTATATTCGAGGATTTCGAAGATAATGAACATTTTATAATCAAAACCGAAGAAGGTCTACAAACACTCTCAGCATTTTCTAATGACTTAAAAGGATACTCTACCCTAATTAAAATAACAACATTTCTTCAAAGATATCATCTGATAAATATTATTCGAATGATATATAAAATAACACAAAAAAGAATAAGAAAAAGCCTAATAGGAAATCATCCCAAGACATTTTTCTTTTCCTTTTACAAACTAGGCTATTTCATTTCAATTCATAAATTTCACTAGGAGTTCGCCGCTTAAGCACCTCTAATTTAAAATCTTTCCCAACAATAATACCATAACTTCGCAAAACACTTTCTACTGTTTTGCGAGCTAATTCCGGATGATTATTCTCTTCGCTTAAATGGCAAAGCCACACTTGCTTTAATTTTTCTGTGGCATTTTCAGCAAGAGCTAATCCACAATTATTATTACTTAAATGACCTGTATCACCTAGTATTCGAGTTTTTAGATACATAGGGTAAGGCCCTTGGCGAACCATATCTTCGTCATGATTAGACTCAATAACAAGATAATTAGCACTGCCTATATAGCCTTTCATTTCATCTGTAATATGGCCCACATCAGTCATCAGACAAAATGTAACACCTCCTACAACAATACTATAGCCTACATTATCAGTACTATCATGTGGCACGCCAAAAGGAGTAATCTCAAAAGATCCCAAAGTGAAACTTTTACCTTTTTCTATTACTTTAATGCGCTCCGGAGCAATTTTACATCTCACACAACAGTTGTGATCTATACCAGTATGCACACGGTGTGTGGTATAAATATCTAAGCCATAATCTCGACTCAAACTTCCGACAGACTTCACATGATCAGCATGATCGTGAGTTATTAAGACATGTTGAATATCCTTAAGCTGCATACCATAATTATGGAAATGCTTCTTAAGCGTTCTTATTCCTACTCCTATATCTATCAATAAAGAATCCGTTTCGGTATATAGATAATAACAGTTACCACTGCTACCGCTACCGAAGGATATAAATCTTAGCATCTTTAATTTTTAAATTTTAAAACAAAGGTAATAAAAAAAATTGTAACTCAAAAATTTTATATATCTTTGTCTAAAATAATAAAGCGAAATATGAAAATTTTATTTTCTACAAAATATTGTCTTCTTATTATTATCATAGCATTATGCATGATATTTACTAACTCCTGCAGTGAAAAAGAATTGAGCAAAGAAGAACTGTTAATAGCACAAGTTGATTCATTTGCTAATTATTATTATAATTGGAGATTTAAAGATGCCATGCCATATTGCACATCAACATCAGAAAAATGGCTGAAATATGCTTCTTCTAATGTTCACGATGTAGATATAGATACTTTAAGAAATCAAACAGAGGGTGCTTCATGCGAAATCGAAGATGTCGAAATCAATGAAAACACCAATACTGCAACTGTAAAAATTACAGTAAAAAACTTTCTTCAAATGGACACGATAGGTACGTCATGCCATATGATTAATGAAGGTTCTTTTACACTTCAGGCTATCTATATTAACCAAAACTGGAAGATTAGAATGGAAGGCCTACCGCAAAATGAAAAGCAAAATCACGATTAAAGTTTGGATGAAATATTGCATAATGCTCTTTGCTGGTCTGGTAAGCCGGATTGATAGCTTTCATACCCATATCAAAACGAAGTATAAAGTAGCTGAAATTAAGACGTAAACCTAATCCATAGGCTACCGCAATTTGCTTATAAAATTCACTAAACTTAAATTGCCCTCCAGGCTGTTCCTCATAATTTCGTAAAGTCCAAATATTACCAGCATCCACAAAAAAAGCACCATCAAATTTCCAAAATAAATGCGAACGTAATTCTGCATTTAGGTCTAATTTCATATCACCTGTCTGATTTACAAAGTCTATTCGTCCATCAGTTCCTCTAAACCTACCTGGTCCTAATTCACGCACACTCCATCCTCTTACAGAATTCGCTCCACCTGAAAAATATCTCTTTTCAAATGGTAATATCGTACTGTTACCATAAGGATAAGCTATTCCAAAAGCAGCATGTAAAGCTAACGTATTTCTATTATCAAACTTAAATAAATGAGTATAATCAAAATCAAATTTTGCATACTGAGCATAAGCTATATTAAACAACGTATACTGTTGATCGTCATTCTTCTTAAAATTACCGATACTAGCCAATCCACTCAACAAATTACCTGCAGTTTCTACATTAATTCTAAATGCATCTATTCCATCATTATAATTAACTCCAAAACCTATCTTCATAATAAAAAGGTCCTCATAATTATAACGCAAAATAGCATTTCTGTTACTTACACTATCTAGATAATCATGCTTAAATGTTTCTGAAATCCAAGGCATATAAACATAATTCAAATCTAGAAGATCTAGACGATAACTGATAGAATGACTAGGTTCATTCCACCGATATCTCCAAGCACCAGAAAATACTCGACGGTGAAATTCAGGTCTATTTTGCAAATTCCATCCCACTGACAATTCAGATGTTGCGTTTTGTTTCTGAAAACTTCTTGATAAGAACGGAGCTACAAATCGTGGAAACTGGAGTTTAGATTCTATAGAATATTCTTGATAATCCTGATCTTGATATCCTTCCAAGCCAGTAATTGCCTCATAAGCACCTCTTAAAGTTACGCTAAACTGTTCACTTCCACGAAACAGATTTCTATTGGTATAAGTTAAAGATGCAGCAGCTCCCAAATCACCAGCAGTATTAGTCCCTTCAGGCAAAAAAGATATGGTAGAAGGCTTATTCGTACTTATCTGAATATTACAATCTAAAAGATTTGTATCAGGAACTTCTAAAAAACGGATATTCGTATACTTTACCGCTTGTAATCTACTAAACTTATTATAGGTCCGATGTAAATCGGATGAATTATAATAATCGCCAGGCGTAAGAAAAGTTGCATTCTCCAACACTCTCTTGCGTATATGAAATCCATCTGAGTCATTCGTTAAGAAATTAACATTTCTCAAACGGTAACGAGTATGAGGAACTTCAACTGAATTCGAGCTAGCACGATATTTATACAAATGAAGAGTAACTCCAACCTCTTTACTCCCTTGAATAGTATCAGCTGTATATTGTATGAAGTCCTTATGAAAACGATAATAGCCACTATCCTCAAGAATCGAAGTTATCCTTTTACGCTCATTATCTAAAACACTCACCACAAATTGCATTCCTGGCTTCAATTTTCTATTTGATAGAATATCCAGCCTCAACACTTTTGCTATATTTTCATCTTGGATATCATAGTTCACTTTACCAATATAATATGATTCTCCAGGATATAAAGTATAGATAGCCTTAATTTTTTTCCCACGGATTTTTGTTTTTAAATCCACAGAAGCATTCAAATAGCCAAGATTATGCAATGCAAGACGAAGATCTTCACATGATAACTTAGCCTGAGCTGTATCATATATAACAGGCTTTTCACCAATATTTTGTAATGTACGATTTATCCATTTAGATGTATCTCTACCTGAAAGAGAATACGCACCAAGAGGGACCTTGAATATTGAAAACCATTTAGAATTTGCTTTTTGCCTTACATAAGAACTAAGTGCCGAAAGATTTAAGTCCTTCTGATCAGACTTGAGTTCGACTGCGTCTAAAAGATACTCTTGTTCCGGAACAAATTTTGAAGCAGAACAAGCAGTCAAAAACAATAACAAAAAAAGTATATAATAATTGGATTTCTTCACTTGGAATGTTTATTTGCTGCAAAGGTATAAATAAAAAGCGAATACAGGGTTTAAGATTTGGGAAAAAATAAAATTTCTGATATTCAACAATCGTTGTATCTGTTCTTTTTATTATCTTTGCAATGAAATGATTAGTAAAGCAAAGATTAAATACATCCATTCGCTGGAACAAAAAAAACATCGCAAAGAAGAAGGTGTTTTTGTAGCAGAAGGACCAAAGATCGTAGGTGATCTTTTAAAACTTCTCAACCCTACCCTTATAGTAGCCACTCAGAAATGGCTACTGGAAAATAATGTTAGTCACAATTGTGAGGTTATCGAAGCAACTGCTGAAGAGCTTCGAAAAGTAAGTTTCTTACAACATCCACAGCAGGTATTGGCTGTTTTCCCACAATTCAAAAACGAAACTGACAAGAATTTGGTTTCGTTACCCACACAAAAACTAACTTTAGCCCTCGATGATGTACAAGACCCCGGAAATCTCGGTACAATTATTCGTATTGCTGATTGGTTTGGTATAGAAAATATTGTTTGTAGTATGGATACTGCAGACATTTATAATCCAAAAGTCATACAAGCAACTATGGGTAGTATCGCAAGGGTTAAGATTACTTATACTGATCTTAAACAATACTTAAAGCAAATAGACAAGTCAACACCTATATATGGAACACTTCTTGATGGTAAAAACATTTATCAACAAGAATTAAGTAGCCACGGACTGATTATTATGGGAAATGAGGGGAAGGGTATTTCTCCAGACATTGCAGCTATGGTTACACACAAATTGCTCATTCCAAATTATCCTGAAGGAAAAGACACTGCAGATAGTTTGAATGTAGCAATCGCTACTGCGATTACTTGTTCAGAATTTAGAAGATATGGAAATAGACATTTTTAAAAATCGAAGTTTTTCTTCATGCATGCATGAAGCGTTTAAATTTATTACAACAAACTTTCAAGACCTCATTAAGAAGACTTGGTTTCCAATTTTATTATGTTCATTTCTAACCAGTTTTCTTATTTATAGCCAACTGCCTAACAAGCAATTAACAGAATGGAGTACAGCCCATATCATGCCAACTATCTATATCGGGCTTTTACTTATTATTTCTGTAATTACCAGTTTTATATACTATATTGCTTCTTTTTTGAAATTTTTCGATGGTTTTTCTCTAAAATCACATTTTAAGAAGGTTACCGCATTTACTATATTTGCAATTCTTGTAGCAATTGTTGCAATAGTTGCTTGCATGTATGGAGGTATAGCGATAGCTGCAAAAATGAATCTAAGACACTTACAATTTACCCTTATAATAAGTTTGGTTGCTCTTATAGTAATGATAATTTCTGCCCCTATTTCGTATTCCTTTTTCAAATATAACAATAATAAGTGTAATTTTATTCAGGCCATAAAATCTATTAAATTAGGTTTTAAACATTGGGGCATAACTACAGCGACATTATTTCTTAGTTCATTGATAACAGGAATCATCATATCAATAATAGCGATTCCTGTATGGATACTATTTATCACGCAAGCTGTTTCTCAACTAGGTGCTCTAGATGGCGATCCTCTTGGCACCCCTGTCTACTTTACAGTCTTATTAATAGGAACAAATACGATTATTAATGCTATCACATTTTTTGCTATATATTGGCTACTGGCAGCTCTCTATTTTACATTTGGTTCTATAGAAGCACAAGAACTAGAAAAATCAACACACCTAATAAAATGAAAAAGTTACTATTTATTGACAGAGACGGTACTCTTATAGAAGAACCTGAAGACGAACAAATTGACAGTTTTGCTAAACTAAAATTTACCAAAGGCGTTTTCAAAAATTTAGGATTTATACGAAGTAAACTTGACTATGAATTTGTAATGGTAAGCAACCAAGATGGTCTTGGAACAGAATCATTTCCCGAGGATACATTTTGGCCTGTCCATAATTTCATACTCCAAACGTTAGAGAGTGAAGGCATTACATTTGATAATATCCTAATAGATCGTCATTTTCCAGAAGACAAATCTCCTATGCGTAAACCAGGAACTGGAATGTTGACACAATACATAAATAATCCCGAATACGACCTTGCAGGAAGCTATGTTATCGGTGATCGCGAAACAGATGCAGAACTCGCCAATAATCTTGGATGCAAATCACTCATTCTGGGAAAAGATAACTTAACATGGGATAAAATCGCAGAAATTCTTTTCGCCGGCGAAAGAATAGCAGAAGTTAAAAGAACGACCAAGGAAACTGATATCTATATAAAAGTTGACTTAGATGGTTCTGGCAAATGTGACATTTCTACGGGATTGGGCTTTTTTGACCATATGCTTGAACAAATTGGAAAACATGGCAAAATGGACCTGACCATCCACACTAAGGGAGATTTGCACGTTGACGAGCATCACACTATAGAAGATACAGGCATAGCCTTGGGCGAATGCATACTCAAGGCTTTAGGCGATAAACGTGGTATCGAACGATATGGTTATTGTCTACCAATGGATGACTGTTTGTGTCAAGTTGTTCTTGACTTTGGCGGGCGCCCATGGCTGATATGGGATGCTGAATTTAAGCGAGAGAAAGTCGGAGAAATGCCAACCGAAATGTTTATCCATTTCTTCAAGAGTTTTAGTGATGCAGCAAAAATGAATTTAAATATTAAAGCAGAAGGATTTAATGAGCATCACAAAATTGAAGGTATATTTAAAGCTCTAGCCCGTGCCTTGAATATGGCAGTCAAAAGAGATATTTACCATTTTGAATTGCCAAGTTCTAAGGGTATGCTTTAATAGGAATATGCAAGAACATATTGACTATTGGTGTCAAAAAAGACATCAATAGTCTTTTTTATTTTCAAATCATCCACTAAAGCATGAGATGAAGATAAATCATGTAATCTCATTTCGGAATATTGCAAATCCTCCTCAGAGAAATACTTATAGACCGTTTCCTTAGCACACCAGTTTTTCAACTGAACTTCTATTGTACTGGAATCTTCATCAGAGCGAATAAACTTATCTACTATTTTACTTACTCTATCGCTCACATATTCAATATCTACAGCCACATTTCTTGTTTTAGACATGATAACTGCAGCATAACCTTTTGTATGACTTATACTAATAAAATATCCCTTTAACAATGGTTTACCTGAAGGTTCATGTAAGATACATTTAGATGATTCTTCATGAGTCATCTCATACAATAATGCTCTCACTGCAAGAATTTCTTTTTTTCGCCCTTCGTTCTTGTACTTCTCATCTAAATACACTTTAAGATCCTTCAGATGGGGATATTGTTCAAATAACTGTTCTACAGTTTCCTCTATTGCCCAAATACCTAAATTAACATCATCCCAAAGATGACGAATAGAAAGTAATGCCATATCCTATAATGAATAATGAACTACAAATTACGATGAATAACAACTTTTACCTTACTGATTCTGCGTTCATCAACTTCCATAACTTCGAAGGAATAATTTTTGAAATCTATACGTTCGTGCAAACTTAAAAAATCACCTTTCAACTCAAGTAAAAGTCCAGCTAAAGAATCAGCATCGCCCTCTACTTCTGCAAACTCATCATCATCAATTTGCAATATCTTGCAGAAATCGGTCAATAACGTTTTACCTTCAAAGACATAGGTATTATAATTAAGCTTTATGTAAAACTTTTCTTCCTCATCATACTCATCGTTGATTTCACCAACTATCTCCTCCAATATATCCTCTAATGTAACAAGGCCGCTTGTTCCACCAAATTCATCTACCACGATAGCAATGTGCACCTTATTTTCTTGAAAATCTCGAAGCAAATCATCAATTTTTTTGGTTTCCGGTACAAAATATGGTGGACGAATTAAACTCTGCCATCTAAAATTAGCAGGTTTATTAATGTGAGGCAACAAATCTTTTATATAGAGAACACCTCTTATTTGATCATCATTATCCTGATATATTGGAATACGACTATAATTATTCTCTACGATACTTTTCAATACTTCAGCGTAAGAACACTTGATATCCAAATCGACCATGTCTTGACGAGGAGTCATAATCTCCTTTGCAGTCTCATCACCAAACCGAATGATACCCTGTAACATACTTTGCTCATCTTTAATATCATTCTTATCAGTTAACTCCAAAGCCTGTTCAAGATCATCTACACTTAACTGTCTATTCTCTTTGGGAACAGCTTTTTCTGCGATTACACCGCTACGAAGCAATACTGTTTCGAGTGGCCAAAAAATTCGTTGAAGAATTAAAATACCTCCTGCAGCAAAACGACAAAACTTCAAGGAATTTTGACGACAATACACTTTAGGCATTATTTCTCCAAAAAGAAGCAATAGAAAAGTGAGTAAAATGGTAATACACAATATTTCTAGCCACTCTACTTTAAATATCACTATCGAATTGAATATATAATTACTCAACATCACAATAGTAACATTAATAAAGTTATTAGCTATCAATATCGTTGCCAACGTACGCTCAGAATTTTCTCTTAACTGACAAACTTTATTATCAGCAGGCAATTTACTTTCTTCAAGTTCTTCTATATCATTGGGAGAAAGACTAAAAAAAGCAATTTCTGAGCCACTGGCATAAGCAGAGCATAAAAGTAACATAGCAGCTAAGATAGCTGCTACTATAATTTCAAAAGTAATTGGTCGAAATTCTACGAAATTACTAAATTGTATAAATATATCTGTATCCAAGTTTTCTGAATAACATTAAAATGGTAATTTTTTAGCGGTATCATCTTTCATTTGATCCCCCTCAGATGCTTTTGTTTCGGATGTCGTTTGTTTCTGAGCAGCTGAAGATTCTGAATGACCAGAAAGCATTTCCATGTTAGAAACAATAATTTCTGTTACATTATGCCTTCTTCCCTGCTGGTCACTATAGTTGCGATATCGTATTCGGCCCTCAATATAAAGCTTTTCGCCCTTACGGACATATTTCTCTACTATTTTAGCCAAACCACTATAAAAAACAAGATTATGCCAGTCTGTATGATCAGGAACTACTGTACCATTTTGAAGAGTATATCCCCTTTCGGTTGTAGCCAAAGGCAATTGTGCAACTGCCTGATCTGCATCATAGTAATGTACATCAGGATCTTTACCGACATTACCTATAAGCATTACTTTATTCATCTCTTATCAGATTTGCAAAAACCTCATACAATTACTTCCACATTCCAAGATACTTGAAATGGAAATTTTTTCCTTTTGCAGAAGGAAACTGACTACGACTATCTACGTGATCACGAAGATACTCTACAATACGATTATAACAATCCTGCCCTGATACAGCCTTTACATCAGCAACGAAATGAGTATCTCTATATTCATGCTTACCTGTAGCCGGTATCATTACTACACGTTTAAAATCCAAAGCTCCTTCATACCACCCCGGAACTTCTTCTGTTAACTTTGTTACTACTGTATTGTTCATTTCTTTATGCTCATTTGATACTGCTGCAGGTCGTATAGCTTTTTTCTCTTTAAAATCCTGCATATTAGCAGCAGTTGTCTTTATTATTATAAAATATACACGAGGACGAACCTTATATCTTTTAGGGAAAAAGACATCACTAGCAGCATATTCCCGAATATCTGCTTCAGTTTCCTCATCAAGAGCTATTTCTGAAATAGAACGTAAGAAACCTATAGCATCATCAACGCTACTAACCAATATCTCTTTATCAAAGTATCTTAAATATAAATTCATTTTAAATCAGATAATGAGTAAAAAATTTTCCTTAAAACAAGAAAAAATGAAAAAGATATAAGGAAAACAGAGCGGAAAACGAGACTCGAACTCGCGACCCCAACCTTGGCAAGGTTGTGCTCTACCAACTGAGCTATTTCCGCAAGAAAAACGATAAAACATATTACTAGTGAAGAGGAGGAGACTCGAACTCCCACGTCACAATTAACACTACCCCCTCAAAGTAGCGCGTCTACCAATTCCGCCACCTCTCCATTGAAGTAATTAACAAAAAGTGCCCAGAACAGGACTCGAACCTGCACGTTGAAAAACACACGCACCTGAAACGTGCGCGTCTACCAATTCCGCCACCTGGGCCTTTTCGTGAAAGAAAAATCTTTCATGTCTTATCCAATAAATGAGCGGAAAACGAGACTCGAACTCGCGACCCCAACCTTGGCAAGGTTGTGCTCTACCAACTGAGCTATTTCCGCATAAATTCTATAAAAATAGAAGCACTTCTCTCAATGCGGTTGCAAAGATAACCATTATTTTTTAACCAGCAAACTTTTCAATCGTTTTTTTTCAAAAACAGATATTTTTTTTATACAGTAATTTCGTCTATCATCTTAAAATTATTACCAAAATAAAGCTCCACTTGATATCAAGCAGAGCTTTATTTTGGTAATTAATCCATTCTATCACGATAATCTTCATAACCGAAATCCTTCAAGATTTCAAGTTCTCCATTAAGATGAACAATACCAATGGAAGGATGTGTAATACCATTAAACATATTTGTTTTCACTGTCGTATAATGAAGCATATCTTCAAAAATAATATTTTCACCGATTTGAAGTTCATGATCAAATTGCCAACTTTCCATAAAATCTCCACTCAAACAGGAATTGCCACCAAGTCTATATAAATAAGGTATAGACTTATCATATCTTCCTTCTATAACTTTGGCATTTCTTACAGATGGCCAATAAGGCATCTCCAAACAATCTGGCATATGACAGGTAAAACTTACATTTAATATTGCTGTTTTTATCCCCTTATCTTCTACGACATCAACAACTTGAGAAACCAAAGAGCCTGTTTGCCAACCGAAAGCACTACCAGGTTCCAAAATCACATGAAGATTAGGATATTTTTTTTTGAAATCGGTTAAAATTTGAATAAGCAAAGGTATATCATAATCTTTACGAGTCATAAGATGTCCGCCACCAAAATTTATCCACTTAATTTGAGGAAACCATTTAGCAAACTTATCTTCGATATGAGTTAATGTTCTCTGAAAAACATCAGAACCATTTTCACAATGACAATGACAATGAAAGCCCTCAATATCCTCAGGCAATATTTCTGGTAATTTATCAGCCGACACACCAAAACGAGTACCCGGTGCACAAGGATTATATAAATCCGTTTCTATTTCAGAATATTCAGGGTTAATTCGTATACCCAAACTTATTTCACTATTGGCTTGTCTTACTCTCTGATGATATCTCTGATACTGACTCAAAGAATTAAAAGTTAAATGACTTGAGCAATGCGCTATTTCGTCAATTTCATAATCTGTATAAGCAGGAGAAAACGTATGAGCCTTACTGCCAAATTCCAAAAGAGCTAATTTTGCTTCACTTAAAGAACTCGCAGTTGTTGCACGAATATATTCACGAAAAATAGGAAAAGTTTTCCACAAAGCATAAGCTTTAAAAGCAAGAATAATATCAATTCCACCAGTTCGTGCTACCTCTGAAATCAAAGATAAATTGTTACGAAGTCTCTGTTCTTCTAATATATAAACCGGTTTATTTATCTGTTGAAACGTGTCCAAATTGACTTTCATAATTTGACCAAAATTAATTTTATCGTGCAAAGATAGCTTTTTATCATGGATAATATTGCTCATTTCTGAGATTTTTTATACTTTTGCACTCGAAAAGATTAACAGACGATGAAGCTAGTAATAATGACTAAATCCACATTCTTTGTGGAAGAAGACAAAATACTTGCCACGCTCTTTGAAGAGGGAATGGATAACTTGCATTTGTACAAGCCAAATGCTGAACCTATGTATTCAGAGCGCCTGCTATCTTTACTATCTGAAGACTTCTATAAGAAGATTACCGTTCACAACCATTTTTATTTGAAACAGGAATATAATCTGGCAGGAATCCATTTGGATACAATGACAGAGAGTTTGCCTAGTGGATATAAAGGTACATTTAGCAGAACGTGTACAGATATTGAGCAACTCAAGGAGCTTAAGAAAAAAACTAATTATGTTTTTCTAAAAAATATTTTCGACGGAATTGAGGCTCCTCAACAAAAGGCTTCTTTTACGTTGAACCAACTAGAGTATGCTGCGAATAAAGGGCTTATAGACAAAAAAGTTTACGCCTGTGGCGGTATGACCCTTGAGAATATTCGCTTTGCTAAAGAGTTAGGATTTGGAGGAGTTGTTATTTGCGGTGATTTGTGGAATAAATTTGATATCCATAGCGAAACTGATTTTAAAGAACTTATTTCACATTTCAACAAAATAAGAAAAGCAATAGGCTAGAATATCACACTTTAATAAATATAAACGCTAAGGTAATGAGTGAACAAAACTCTAAATTTTTGGTATTCTCAGGTACAAACTCGAGATACCTTGCAGAAAAAATTTGTCAGAGTCTAAATTGCCCTTTAGGTAATTTGGTCGTAACCAAGTTTTCTGATGGTGAATTTGCCGTATCATACGAAGAATCTATTCGTGGACGCGACGTATTCTTGGTACAGAGTACATTCCCTAATTCAGACAATTTGATGGAACTACTCTTGATGATTGATGCCGCAAAACGAGCTTCTGCGCGTCATATCATTGCAGTAATTCCTTATTTCGGTTGGGCTCGTCAAGATCGTAAGGATAAACCAAGAGTTAGCATCGGCGCTAAACTTGTTGCCGATCTTCTGAGTGTTGCTGGTATTGACCGATTGATTACAATGGATCTCCATGCTGATCAAATCCAGGGATTCTTTGATGTACCAGTCGACCATTTGTATGCTTCTGGTGTATTGCTTCCTTATGTTCAATCCCTGAAATTGAAAGATTTGGTTATAGCATCTCCTGACGTTGGTGGTTCTAAGCGTGCCAATACCTATGCTAAGTATCTCGGATGCCCACTTGTACTCTGCAATAAGACACGTGCTCGTGCAAATGTAGTTGCCAGCATGCAGATTATTGGTGATGTCAAAGACAAGAATGTTGTCATTGTCGATGATATGGTAGACACTGCAGGTACAATTACTAAAGCTGCTGACATTATGAAGGAAGCAGGTGCTAAAACTGTTCGTGCTCTTGCATCTCACTGTGTAATGAGTGGCCCTGCTTCTGACCGAGTTCAGAACTCTGCTTTGGAAGAAATCATCTTCACAGACTCTATCCCTTATACTAACCGCTGCTCTAAGGTTAAGCAGATTTCTATTGCTGAAATGTTTGCTGAAACTATCCGTCGTGTAGAGGATAATCAGAGCATTTCTTCTCAATACTTAGTATAAATAAGTAATGATATAACTAAAAGACAGGTCGCTTCTTTTACGATTCGACCTGTCTTTTTTATTTATAATTTTACACAAAGATTAATCCAACCATTTTACATAGCAGAAATCCTGACGATGAGGTAATTCCTTATTTTTAGGGAACATTCTTACTCCCGTACGGAAAGTACCAGCTTCATTCGGTTCTACTTCAACCTCAAAGGTATAATTATTACCTTCATGGCCTACTACCTTAAATTCATCAACAGAATAAACCTGATGGTCAGAATGACTATGCTCATTATTTAACGTTACAAGTTCCAAACCAACAGCATCATCAAGTCCCTGCTCATCGATAACATACTGTAATTTGTACTTCACACCTGTTTCTGCTCCATTAGTCAGCACCTCATCATTCTTAGAAACTACATGGATAGAATCCCAACGCTCTGCAACAGTTTCTTTCCACAAAGCAATTTGCTTGGCCAACTGATTATCATTAGCTGAAAGTTTCTTAAAGCGAGCAGCCTCTTTAATATAGAACTTATCATAGTAATCGTCTAACTGTCGCTTCATCGTATAATGAGGAGCAATTGTAGCAATACTATTCTTTACAACTTTAATCCAGTCTTCACTATACCCCTTTTCATTCTTACTATAATACATTGGGATAATATCATTTTCGAGTAAGCTATAAATAGTTGCAGCATCCAAACGATCCTGATATTCCTGATTCTCGTAAGTACGTTTCTGTGGTAAAGCCCAACCAGCACCTTCACGATATCCTTCTACCCACCATCCGTCAAGAACAGATAGATTTACAACACCATTCATCTCAGCTTTTTCACCAGATGTACCAGATGCTTCCAAAGGACGGGTTGGCGTATTCATCCAAATATCTACACCTGAAACTAAACGACGCGCTAAACGCATATCATAGTCTTCCAAGAAAATAATTTTACCCAAAAATTCAGGACGCTGACTAATTTCAAAAATTCTTTTAATCAAGCCTTGACCTGCACCATCAGCTGGATGAGCTTTACCTGAGAAGAAGAACAATACAGGGCGCTCAGGATCATTAACAATCTTAGAAAGACGATCAAGGTCAGTAAAGAGCAAGTGTGCACGCTTATAAGTTGCAAAACGGCGACAGAAGCCTATCATCAAGGCATTTGGATTGATACGCTCTAACAAAGAGACTACTCTAGAAGGATCACCCTGATTCTTCAACCAAGCCTGAGTAAACTTTTCTCGAATATATTTCACTAGTTTTTGCTTCAGAATCATACGAGTATTCCAGATTTCATCATCAGGAACATTATAAATAGCATGCCATATATCCTCGTTACTCTGATCACTCATGAAAGATTCATCAAAATACTTATCATAAAGCTTACGCCACTCTGTTGCACACCAAGTTGGGAAATGCACACCATTAGTTACATAACCCACGTGGTTTTCTTCTGGGAAATAACCTTTCCAATAAGAAGCAAACATCTTTTGGCTTACCCAACCATGCAACTTACTTACACCATTAACTTCCTGACAAGTATTACAAGCAAAAGTTGACATACAGAAACGTTCTCCATGATCATCAGGGTTTGAACGGCCCATACCAATGAATTCATCCCAAGAAATGCCTAACTTCTGAGGATATCCACCCATATATTTGCCAAATAACTGCTCGTCAAAATAATCATGCCCTGCAGGAACTGGTGTATGTACTGTATATAATGAAGAAGCACGAACTAACTCCATCGCCTGATTAAAGGAAAGCCCACTCTCTACATAATCGCAAAGACGCTGTAAGTTACAAAGAGCTGCATGCCCCTCATTGCAATGATAAATCTGCTTGCTAATACCTAACTTTTTCAAAGTTAAAATACCACCAATACCAAGAAGTATCTCCTGCTTCAGACGATTTTCCCAATCACCACCATAAAGAGAGTGTGTAATAGGCTTATCATATTCTGAATTTAATTCATTATCAGTATCCAGTAAATACAATTTTATTCGGCCAACATTTACTGCCCAAACATAAACATGCACCTGATAGTTCATATAAGGTACATCTACTACGAGAGGATTGCCATCTTTATCAAGTACACGCTCAATAGGAAGAGAATTAAAATCCTGAGCATCATACTTTGCAATCTGCTGACCATCCATATTTAAGGTTTGTGTAAAATAGCCGTATCGATAGAGAAAACCTACTGCACATAAGTCCACATTACTATCAGAAGCCTCTTTCAAATAGTCACCAGCCAACATACCAAGGCCACCCGAATAAATTTTTAAGACCTGATTAAGACCATATTCCATACTAAAGTATGCAACAGAAGGACGCTTTGAATTCGGTTTGACATTCATATAGTTACGGAACTTATCATAAACCTCCTTCACCTTTTTCATTAAGTTTTTATCCTTAACAATAGCTTCCTTACGTTCATAACTTAAACGGTCTAAAAGCAAAACGGGATTATGACTTACAGACTCATAAAGCGGTTCATCAAGACTTTTAAACAGGTTACGAGCTTCGTAATTCCAAGCCCACCACATATTGTGAGCTATCTCATCAAGGCATTTGAGCTCTTCTGGAAGACGAGACTTAATGGTCAATTGCTTCCATTGAGGCTCATTAGCATAATCTGCTTTAATTTTCATAATTTGTTCTATTAGTAATTATATCTCTAAAATCAATTTTCATTTCTCTTATTAGCAGCTTTCAAAGCAAAATCATAAGCCGTTTCATAATAGGCTATAAATTTGCTCCAAAGTGCCTTCTTCGAAAGCTTATCAGCATGCTCCCTGCACTTTTTTACTTCTTGAGCTGACATGTGCGAATATTTTTCAATAGTACATTTTATCGTATCAACAACGTCTGAATAATTAGAATCAGTACGATGTATTACCTTTGCGCCATCTTCAATCTCACTATAAGTACCCTTGACTTTATTAGCCCACAAACCAAAACCTGCCAAATCTGTAGTAATACAAGGAACTTTAAAAGCGACAGATTCCAAAGGTGTATAGCCCCATGGTTCATAATAAGACGGATAAACACACAAATCATTACCCAATATTACATCATAATAAGGCATATTAACAATTCCATCATTACCAACAAGATAAGTTGGAATAAAAATAACCTTAACTTGATCGTCCTTACAATTATGCATATCCAGATAATCCATCATAGACAACACGCGATCTTCATTAAAATTATAAAGATTATGAGTAATACGAGGATTATCAAGTGCTGTATCAAATTCATGATCAGCTCTCAAACGCTCTACCAAGTCTTCTCGAGCATCTGCAACCCAACCTGGCACCATCAAAAACGCTACAACTTTATGATTTAACGATACAGAATGGCGTAATCGGTTCATAGACTCGATAAAGACATCTATACCCTTGTTTCTAAACTCATAACGTCCACTCGTAGATATAATCATCGTATCCTTATCAAAATGATCACCGGTCAAAGCATTTGCAATCTTCAATAGTCTTTTACGAGCTTTCAAGCGAGCGGAAGTAAAAGCACTACCCTTAGGTACAAAATTATTTTCAAATCCATTAGGTAATACGACATCTACAGGCTTATCTAAAAGCTGCTTACATTCTGCAGCTGTAATATCACTTACTGTAGTAAAACAATCAACATACAGTGCTGTTTGCTTTTCAATAGATTGCTTACTTTCCATATTCAGTTCTCTTGCCATCTGGTCACCATTATAATTATAAAAATATTCATATAATGGTTTATTGTTTCCAGCTATACTACGACCAATACTTGTTGCATGAGTAGTAAATATTGTAGCAACCGTTGGCAAATATTTACGAATATAGAGTATACCTAATCCTGTCATCCACTCATTACCATGATAGATAACTTTACTCTTTTCTAAATGATAAAAATGAAAAAAACTCTCAGTGACCTTAGCTGTAGCGTAAGCAAACATCGAAGCTTCATCATAGTCACCATAAGCATGTAAACTGTCAACCTGAAAATTTTCCCACAATTTACCATATATTTGATCTTTCTCGGCAAAAAAAGAATCAAATTTAACTAATATTGCAATAGGCGAACCTGGAATATTCCATCTGCCTATTCGTACCAAAAGATTATTTGACGCTGCAAATTTTTTCCATTCAGAAAATAAAGACGAATCTTCTATAAAAAAGGGAGTTGATAAATCTTCACGACAGTCAGGTCCAATAAAAAAAACTTTATCTCTCATCATATCCTGAAGTGTCTTTGCACGTGTTGAAAGGACGGTATAAATACCACCTACCTTATTGCAAACCTCCCAACTAGATTCAAATATATAATCTGGAAAAGAACTGTCCTTCCTCATAAATCAACTTAATTTTTGACACAAAGATAACATAAAAAATATAAAAACCAAATTTAAAACTCCATATTTTCTTTTTACACTATCAATTCTTGATTTAAATATTTTATCTTTGCAACTATATTAAATAAATAAAAAAATGAAAACAACATTATTTTTTATCTTAACAAGTCTTTTCTCAATAAATAGTTCAGCGCAACAAGATAGCACAATTTTTAAAGGTAGAATTGAGAATAAAGAATTTCAAGTATACATTGTCATGGACTTTTATAAAAATAATATAATCGTTCCACGACAACAAATTTTTGGAGAAACAAGTGGTTACTTTGGCGATACAAAGGATGATCGCAAATGGCTAATTACAACTGCAAGCATTAAAAAAAATACAGCCACTATAGATATGGTAAACGATTACGGAAGTGAAGATCTTCAAGCAACTTTAACTAAAAACAACGATGGAACTTATACTCTTAAACAAATTGAGGGAAGTACAATAAAGATTGCAAGAAATAGAAAATGGGTTAAGATGCCTAAAACACTGATTTTTACAAGAAAATAAAACAAAAAAATCCGATTCAGTTAATTGAATCGGATTTTTATTTTAGATTAAAAGGAGGCGGCTACCTACTCTCCCGCATTGCATTGCAGTACCATCGGCGTAAGTGGGCTTAACTTCTCTGTTCGGAATGGGAAGAG
>OCTW011592946.1_pt1 | contig 96842 bp, 80 predicted proteins | sample 1539671 | NCBI WGS metagenome assembly OCTW01 (sample SAMN02144230, study PRJEB22623) | gut metagenome | biome: sheep rumen | host: Ovis aries | place: New Zealand | reverse complement strand
TGTTTATCGCGTGGGGCTCACGCCCTACGCTGGGTTGTGTCGTGCCTTCGGCACTGGGAGATTCCAAATTTACATTTACATTCATGTCGCGTAATGTCACGTCGCGTAGGGTTGAAACCCTACGCTAGAGGATATTGCACCTTTGGCGCTAGATTCTCAATTCATCTATCATATCCGACGCAATGATTGAGGATTCTCCTCGTTTGGCGGCAGCGACATCTCCTGCCATTCCGTGAAGATAAACGCCTAACTTGGCGGCTTCATATGGAGCGTATCCTTGCGTGAGAAGCGACAAGATGATTCCAGACAAAACGTCGCCTGATCCTGCAGTTGCCATTCCAGAATTTCCTGTCGGATTGAAAAACAATGTGTTGCCATCCGTGATGGTGGTGTAGGCTCCTTTCAACACTATTATAATATTGTGTTTTTTCGCCATTTCCATCTGTTTGTCGATCATCTCCATCCTATTCGCACATTTTCCGAAAAGTCGTTGGAACTCGGCAGGATGTGGTGTGATAATTGTATTCGACGGTATGGATTCCATCAATTTATTGTCGGCCGCAACAATATTCAACGCATCTGCGTCTAGCAGCAACTTGCCTTCTGATGCGGCACTGACTACCATCTTCACAAGTGTTTTGGATCCATCCGTAGTGCCAAGCCCCGGTCCGACAGCCACGGCATCGGTCATCGCAAGAAGCTGGCTAAGTGTGTCGAGAGCATTCGCGTCGACTGCATCATACGATTTGCATATCGCTTCTGGAAGATAATTGATCAGATATGGTTTGACCTCTTTATGTGTGAAGACGTAGAGCAATCCCAATCCACTCCGCATCGCAGCTTTCGATCCTAACATACAAGCTCCTGGCATCTCCCGACTGCCTGCCACAAACAATCCTTTTCCAAATGTGCCCTTATGTCCATGCTTAGGACGGCGTTTGATGGTGAAATCAGAAAATTGCAACATATTCCCGACGTCGCCACTACCCTCTTTCATCAATCTCATGTCAAAATCCACCCAATCCATATCGCCGACATATCGCTCACTCTCCGGCATCAGAGTCGACAATTTCGGATATTGGAGACAAATTGTATGATCGGCTCTGATTATCGAACGTGTCGAATCGGCAAGTTCACGATCCTCTCCCATCAATCCGGAAGGGAGATCGATAGAGACAAGCATAGAATCTTCACGTCGCATTTCATTGACATAATCAACAACTTGCCCTAAAAAAGAATCCTTCTTCACTACCCTATTTATTCCCGATCCCAGCAATCCATCCACAACACAAAGATTCTCTCTTTTTAAAATAGGATGCATTTTTTCTATCCCGTCGACGGTGGAGATTTCTACTATCTTTATATAATTCTTCACTTTATCATACGCTTGAATGAAGTCGGAGGTCTGGCGGTCGCTCACCTTAATATAAAATATGACAATCTCTAAAGGACGTGATGTTTTATGCTCAACACGTAGCATATCAGCCACACAAAGAGCATCTCCACCATTATTTCCACCAGAGGCAAGAATCGCAACTGTGTGGACATCCGTGGCTGCCAGCAATTCCGTCAACTTGGAATAGAGAGCCGACGAAGCTCGATGCATAAGTTCAAAGGATGTTATTCCTTCTATTGCAATCTCTTGTGAATCAAGAGTTTTAACATTGGAAGCAGAAAAAATTGGTATCATTTTGTCTTTTCTATTTCAAACAAAATTACTGAATTTAGATAGTGATGCAAGTAGATTTTTATAAAATTCACACATTTTAATAACCTATTTTCTTCTCACGACACCTGCCACGCAGGAATCGACAAGGGATCAAACATGGCGTTGACTTCGTCAATACAGGTTCTACGAACCTGACGACACACGCCGGACCTCTCATCCAAGGGTCGTAGACCCTTTATCGCTTGCGACGGTAGCCGATTCCATAATGATTGAGGTCGCAGACCGAAATCATTATGGTGTCGGTTTATTCGATTTTGGTGTCGATTTATCAAATTACGATTTCGGTTTATTCGATTTATGGTGTCGGGAATTCAAATTGCGATTTCGATTTTTGGCGTCGAGTTAATCAATTTACGATTTCGATTTAGATACAACAACATCGCTCATCCCCATTTTTAGGTAATGATGATTACACACGGATACCCAAAACAGGGTATCATAAAAGCAAAAAAGGGATTTTTTTCGGAATTTTCACAAAATCAAATGCATTACATACCCATTTATAGGTAAGAGTTAGCGACGGCAGTTTACCCATTTTTGCGTATTGCATGAGTATATTATCTCAAAGTAATTTTGTGCCCGAAAAATTAGACTGAAAATGGCGACACTGAAAAATTTGTTATTCATGACAGCAGTAAGCATGATTGCCGGCACTGCTTCAGCACAATGGAACACAGACAGTACTGAGTACGACAGCTTCAAACATTACCGAGTAGGTGGATATGGCGAAATGCTTGCCAACTTTAAGGATTACGGCATCAACCGTTTTAATGGTACAAGCGAAGGAAACAGCAAAGTGAAGAGAAACACAATAAGTATTCCACGTATGGTGCTTGCTGGAGATGTCAAGTTCAACAAAAATTTCTGGTTGGGCATGGAGGTTGAGTTTGAATACGGAGGAACAGGTCAGGTTTACGAACTGGAAAATACTGAAAATGGAGAATACGAGGTGGAGATGGAGAAAGGTGGGGAAGTAGCCGTCGAACAATTTCATCTGACTTATCATCTTAACAATCATTTTAATATACGCGCAGGACACATGGTGGTCCCTGTAGGATTGACTAATTCACATCACGAACCAATCAACTTTTTCGGAACTGTGCGTCCAGAAGGAGAGACGACGATGTTGCCAAGCACATGGCATGAGACTGGATTGCAGGTGTTCGGACAGTTTGGGCACAAATGGGCAAGTTTCCAATATCAGGCAATGGTGATCACAGGTCTGAATGCCAACGGATTCAACAGAAACAGTTGGGCAGGAAAAGCAAACCAAGGAATGTTTGAAGGAGACAACTTCACTTGTCCAGCATACGCGGGTCGATTGGAATACACAGGTATCCCAGGCTTAAGGTTGGGAGCTTCACTTTATTATTGTGACAATGTGGCTGACAACAGCGACAAGCCAAACACATACAATTTCGAAACACCTGTCACAATCTGGAATGTGGATTTGAAGTACCGTAACAAATGGATAGAAACACGAGCAAACATACTGCAGGGAAATTTAGGCAACAGTGATTTACTAAGTGCAAAGAATGCGATGCTGAGCAACAAATCGCCATACAGCCGTACTGCTCCAATCGCAAGCAAGGCTGTTGATTACGGAGTCGAGTTTGGATTTAGGATGAAACCTTTATTCAGAAACAACAAGAATCTTGACTTCACTCCATTTGTGAGATACGAATACTACAACACCCAAAAAGAGGTGAAAAATGCGGTGACCGACGACAGATTGGAAACATCAATGTGGACTGTGGGCCTCAACTATAAACCGCTGCCATATCTCGTGCTCAAAGCTGATTACACCAGCCGAACAATCGGAGACGGCAAATACAACGACGAAAATGAGTTTGCAATCGGCATAGCATTCGTCAATTGGTTTTCCAAGAAATAAAAAATAAAATTAATGTAATATGAAAAGAAACCTACTAATTAGTGTTGCTGTCTTGGCAACAATGTTTTTGGGATCATGTAAAGATGATGATCCAGAATCAAACTCGATTCCAGAAGGAACAGCTGACGCACAGATCAACGAGGACCGCACATTAGTCACATCAGAGAATGTCACAAACTGGACTCAATATGCAGTGCAGGTTGCAAATCTATTGACCAAAGATGCGACGACTTTGAAGAACGCATGGGTGGACGATTATAAAGGATTGGGATCATACGCTGAACAATTCAAGAATCCAGGTGCTGGCAAAGACTACACAAGCTACGTAGGATGCGCTCAACAGATCATCGAGGGATGCGCAGATATCGCCAACGAAGTCGGAACAGCAAAAATCGGAGAGCCACGTGACCTATGGGAGTCGGGCAAATACACTGAGGCGGTATACGCTGTAGAGAGTTGGTACAGCTACCATTCAATAGATGACTATAGCAACAACATCTTGTCGATCCGCAATGCATTCAACGGAACAACAGACGGCAAGGAAGCGTCGTCAAGCATCGCGTCTTACTTGAAAGCAAAAAACAATGCTTTGTATGAGCAGACTAAAAAAGAGATCAATGCGGCATACAATGCTATCAAGGGCATGGCGTCGCCATTCCGCAGCCATATCGGAAACAGCAGCGTCACAGAAGCACAGAAAGCATGCGCGACATTGGAAGCAACACTAACGAACAGTGTTAAGCCAGCGTTGTTGAATGCTACAGAAAGTGAGTTGGAGCCAATCATCAAGAATTATGTAGACGTTGTTGTGGTGCCAACATACGAATTGTTGGTGACAAGAAACGTGGCTCTTAACACTGCAGTCCGTAATCTTGCTAACAATCCAAGCACAGCAACATTTGAGTTGGCAGCCAACGCATGGATGCAGGCTCGTGAGCCATGGGAGATGAGCGAGGCATTCCTTTTCGGACCAGTGGCGGATCTTGGTCTTGATCCTAACATGGATTCATGGCCTTTGGATGCCGCAGCGTTGAAGAACATTCTTAGCAATGGCAATTTCCAGGAATTGGAATGGGAAGGCGAGTTCGACGAGGAAGACGAGACAATTAGTGCAGCACAAAACGTTCGTGGTTTTCATACCCTTGAGTTCCTATTGTTCTACATGGGAGAACCAAGAACATATTAATTTTAGTTAATAAATCACACTATTCCCTTGTCCCTTTTTTAGGGGCAAGGAATATGTGTATATATACGACAAGCAAAACAAAACAACAAGCAAATGATTGCTAATATCTCAAAAAGCAAATATTTCCTAATTACAGCTTTGACTCCCCTACTTCTTGGATGTGACGAAGAATTATTGGACGACATTGACAAGATTGATGTGCCAGAAGGATATATGCTGTCGGCTGGAATCAGCACAGTGTTCAACAATTCAAGTTTCGCGTACGACCAAGATGCTCCATGGGTTGCAGAGAATGTTGCCAACCGCAAACGATTCACGCATGGAGACAAGCTATATGATGACGCGTTGACTCAATCCACTGGATTAGGACCCGTATATGCAGGATACTCATGTGGATCATGTCACAGAAACGCCGGACGAACAAAGCCTGCTTTGTGGACCCAGATCAGCCAGGACGCAGATGGAACGCCAGTGTATGGAAGCGGAGAATATGGTTTTTCCAGCATGCTGGTGTATGTGGCGAGAAAAAACGGTCAGTTTTTCCAAAACTACGGACGAGTGCTTCACGACCAAAGTATCTACGGCATACAAGCGGAAGGAAAACTGCAATGTCGCTGGCACTACGAAGATTTTGAATTTCCGGACGGAGAGAAATACCAACTGGCACGACCCGAATATACAATCACCGAATGGTATGCCAAATATGGAGACACTGACGATCCGATCGACCCCAATGAATTGTTCTGCAGTGTGAGAATTCCGCTAAGACATGTGGGAATGGGACAGATGATGGCTATCGACAGAGAAGAGATCAAACGTCTTGCGGCACAAAGCAATTATCCTGAATACGGAATCAGCGGAAGATGTAATTACGTGACAGAACGTGGAGTGTACGACATTGGTCTGTCTGGCAACAAAGCTCAGCATCAGGATCTTACCGTCGAACTTGGATTTTCTAGCGACATGGGTGCTACAAACAGCCGTTATCCAGAAGAAATCTGCGAAGGTCAGCTGCAGATGAATGAAGGAAGTATGATGGGACTAACATACGACCATCTTGACGTCTCAACTCAAGACATGGAGGATGTCGACTATTATATGCACGGACTCGGTGTGCCTGCTCGCAGATTAGGAAGCACAACTAAGATGGTGGAATATCAAGGGCATAAAATCACAGAACGGGATTATCTTGCCATTGGCGAAAAAAACTTTTTCAAAGCAAAATGCCAATTATGTCATGTCACCACACTGCACACCCGTCCACGTGGGGCTAAACTTCTATCAGGCACAGAGTTGCCTTGGCTAGGAGGTCAGACAATCCATCCTTACAGCGATTATCTTCTGCACGACATGGGAAGCGAAATCATGGGTGTGGGCCTCAACGACAACTATCGCAGCGGACTGGCGATGGGCAACGAGTGGCGCACGACTCCGCTATGGGGTATCGGACTCCAATCTCTTGTCAACAGCCACACATATTTTCTACACGACGGACGAGCCCGCAACCTGCAGGAGGCAATCATGTGGCACGGAGGAGAGGGATATACCTCCCGTCAAATTTTTTCTAACATGAACAAAGAAGATCGTTTAGCATTAATAAAATTTTTGGAATCATTATGAGAAATATATTCATAGCCATGATGCTTTGCTGTTCGGCATCAACAATGGCTCAAAGCAACATCGAATTCGAAAAAGCGAACGGAAATTCAGTCAGCGACAGCATCGACATGGAAAACGGAGTCATTGGCATTGCTGACAACCGTGGATTCACACTAAAAAGCAAAAATGACAATTTTATATTCAAGCCATACCTGTTTTTGCAGACGCAGGGGCGATTCAACTGGTATGACAGCGAGGGATTAGACAAAGCGTACAATCAAGACAATGTAGCGAACAGTGGTTTCGCTATGCCATACGCCATTTTAGGTTTTACAGGAACAACCTTTGGCCGAGTGGATTATAATCTGTGTATCAATGCATCCGCATCGGGTGGAAATATATTGCAGCAAGGATGGGTAGACGCGAAGATCTGCGACGCCGCAAGATTTCGCGTAGGTAAGTTTAAGACTCCATTCTTCAGCGCGGTACAGACGACTCTTGGTGAGGCATTGTTTCCAATTCTTCCCGTCTCACTGACTTCTACAGTGATCATGCCATACAGCCTTAATTCAGTATGGCCTACAATAGGCACAGGATTTGATATCGGAGTGGAGTTTCATGGAACCGCCAAATTAAAGACAGAAGGATTGATGCATTATGAAATCGGTTTGTGGAACGGAACAGGAAGCGGAGTGAACACTGCGACAAAAACGCTGTCGGACGACCACAAGATTCCATCGCTTCTGTATGCTGGACGACTAACATTCATGCCGTGGGGAAAGATGCCGAAGACACATGGAAACAACCGTATGCTTAATGTACGACGCATGGAATTTGGAGTGAGTGCGGGCATCAATGTCGAGAGTGAGAGTGAAAGCACAAACGACACTCGTCTTGGAGGAGAGTTCTCAATGCTCTACAACCGTTTGTTTATTGGCATCGAAGGCTATTGGATGCACGTGTCGTTTACAGAACGCCAGAAGATAGATGAGTTGCTAAATTACTGGGGAGGTTATGCACAAATCGGCTTCTTCTTCAGCAATTCCGTCCAAGGAGGTCTTCGTTGGGATATCATGGACAGAAACGGATCAAGCAAAGATGGATTCCTCAACACACCAGGAGCCGTATTAAACTACTACATCAACAAATACAACCTCAAACTTACAGGCATGTACCAATACACTGGACGTTGGGGCCACGAGACTCAGCTTGACCGTGACAACGACGATCTTGGCATCGCCACTCACGGAGCGACTCTACAGCTGCAGTATAGTTTCTAATTCCGTCGCACAATCAATTAATTTTTGTATACAATCATGATGATTAATATAAGAAATTTGGAATCACTACTGTTTTCGGCACTCTTTCTGTTGTTGACAGGATGTGATTCCGGCAATATAGACGACGAGGATATTTTGATCCAAAACAGCGGAAAGACAGTGAAGGTCACTGCGACAATCAGAGGCATTGGGCAATTGAGCGACACTTATACGGTCGCTGTCGCCGCATTCTCGGACGACAAAAAATATGCCACCACACAACGTGCGATACCAGAAAACACTGCAGACGGGCAACATATCAGCGTCACACTCGACAATCTTTCAAGCGAAATTTCCACCGTCGAACTTGCACTCACTAACAAATTGAGGAAACGTATCCTCACACTTGCCAGCATCGACCTTAACGACTTTGAGTCGGGCGGAGACACTATACGCATGGATCTAGGCTCACTTTCCGTAGATATGTTTGGATGCATTCAGCAAGGCATATTTAATGTGTCGTGCATTCAGTGTCACGGAGCAAATGGAAGATCAGCTGGAAATTTGAATCTCACAGACGGCAATCCGCCGGCGAATCTGGTGGACATTGACGCTCAGTCGAGTGTGACAGGACAAGGCTATAAGCGTATTGTGAGCGGCAATCCAGAAGAGAGCCTTATGTTCAAGATTCTGAATCCAGGAGGAGAAAACATACTGCACTACAATCACACAGAAGTTTTGTCGTCACAGTTCAAAAACAATCTGGCAGAAGTCAAAACGCTGTTGCGCGACTGGATAGAAAATCTTCAATAGGCAACATAAAACACTCATTTTTTGGTATTGTGCAGACTCTCTAATCGCAGTTACTTTGCAGCAAAATTAAACTGTTATACATTATGACAAAAAAAATTAAAATTTCAGTTTTATGGCTGCTGACAATTGGCGGTTTTGCATGTCACTCCATCTGTGATGTTCTGCCAATGTTTTGGGGAAAGAATATGGCAGTTGTTGCCACGGATGGCAACGTCGACCAAGGAATGATAGTGTTCATGATGCTTATTTCGTTCTTGTTTCCAGCCTGCGGAGTGCTATGTATGATGTGGGATAATAAAGAGACAAAGATTGTGAATGCGATTTTGGCGACACTCATCGCACTATTCAACATAATGCATGCATGTATGGAATTGCCAGCAGAGATTGCAGGACAGTATATCATCATGCCGATGCTGATTGTCATCGGTCTTTTGCTGGCATGGTACAGTATAAAGAATGTAAAGGAAGATTGAATCTATTAGACATTTCTACGTGAATATCCCCAATTTTAGTGAACCTCAAATAGCGAGCCACTAAAATTGGGATTTTTTATTGGTTATGTGCTCGCCTTCGGCTCGCACGTGGGAGGAGGTTAGGGCGTTCCGCCCTTAACAATCCTCGTAAAAATGTCACAAGAGCACCGTCTTTCCAAATCATCAGTTTTAGGCATTGGACACAGAAAAAAGAAGCGATACCTTTGCATCAACAAAAGAGACGAGAGATGATAAGATGTAATAAACATAAAAAAGTCAAAACACAAACAATATAGAGGCTCACAGAAATGCGAGCCTCTTTTTTTATGAACAAAATCGAACATTGTTCGTTTTTATACAGATAAAAGATGCAGATAAAAAAAGAATATACGTGCGAACAAATCGTGGAGGTAGCCAAAAAAGTTTTTCTGAAGAATGGCTATGCAAAGACTTCCATGCGCGACATCGCCAAAGGTGCCAGCATCGGTGTCAGCAACATCTACAACTACTTTAAGAGTAAAGATGAACTTTTCCGACATATCGTAATGCCTCTTATCAAAGAATTTGAAAAGATCATGTATGAACACCATAACGTAAACTCCAGTGAACAATTTTTCAAATATATCAATGGAGAAAACGACAACATGATCACAGAACACGTACAAACATATATGAGGCTGTTCAATAAATATCGTGATGAATTCGAACTTATACTATACAAAGCACAAGGTTCGTCGCTCGAAACCTTTATCGATGAATACAGTGAGGTTTGCACCCGCCAAGTGCTGATATTTATGGACAATTTCAAAAAAATGAATCCTGAATTCAGTGATCCTCACTCAACATTCACCTACCATATCCACATGGTGTGGATGTTCAATTTCATCTCTGAAATCATCAAGCATAAACTTAATCCTCAGGATATAAAAAGTGTAATCGAAGACTATATCCAGTTTGAGTTTAATGGTTGGAAAGCATTAATGAATCAAAAAAACATAAAAGAAAATGAAAATAGAAAAGATTAACGAGCAGTTCGGCAAATTTGCAGAGCGGCTGCTGAGTGTACGTTGGATCACACTCATCGCATTTGTACTGATACTAATAGTATCAGTGATCGGCATGAAACGTATGGTCAAGGAGACCTCGTTCGACGACTATTTCATCGAAGACGATCCGATGTTAGTGAAAACAGAAGAGTTCAAATCGCATTTCGGCAACGACTATTACATAGGTATTCTCACCCAATGCGACAATCATTTTACTAAAGAAAATCTGACAACACTGCGTGCATTGTCCAACGATTTGCTCGACAGTCTTTCGTATGCCGACAAAGTGACATCACTTACGGATATCGAATTTATGGTAGGCAGCGACGACGGAATGACAATCGAGCAGATTGTTCCTGACGAGATTCCCGAAGACGGGTCTCAAGCTATGGAGGCAATAAAAGCCAAAGCTTATAGCAAGCCACACGTGGCGCGCAAACTGATTTCTGAGAAAGGCGATCTTTCATGGATTATGGTGAAACTGCGTACATTTCCCAAAGACAGTGTTTGGAAGCAACAAGGATCAGTGTCGCCAGACATCATCACTGGTCAGGAGGTAGAACATATCATCAAGAAGCCGGAATACGCCTCGCTGAATCCACGAGGAGCAGGAATGCCCTACGTGACACACTGCAAATCAGTGTATATAGGAAAGGAAATGGGACGATTGATGATGATAGCGACCATTATATGTATGGTCGTTATGATCTGCATGACACGATCAGTAAGAGGAGTCGTCGCACCTATTATTTCTGTCATCGGAGGACTTTTCATCACCTATGGCATCGCAGGATGGACACAAATGTACGTCGACTCTACTGTACTGATGATTCCAATGATTCTGTCGTTTGCCGTAGCCATAGCCTATAACATCCATCTGTTCTCTTATTTTAAAGGCAGAATGCGTATTCACGGGGAACGCCACAAAGCCATTGTGGAGACTATCAAAGAAATTGGTTGGTCTGTATTCTTCTGCGGATTCACGACTCTTGTCTCTTTGCTCTCTTTCCTTGCCATACCGATTCGTCCTATGCACTGTGTAGGTGTCATCAGCAGTATGAGCGTATTTTTCGTTCTGATGACGTCACTGGTGATAACACCTCTTTTACTGTCATTTGGCAAAAACCAGAAACCAATAGAAGGGTTTACAGAGGATAGCGACACGAAATGGACAAAAGCGATTGTGTCACTTAGTGACAAGGTGTTAAGCAATCCGCGAAAAATAGGTTTGTCATTCTCGGCAATATGTATTCTGCTATGCATTGGTCTGTGGAAAATCGAGGCGGCGTTCGACATTGAGAGGACTATGGGCATACAAGTGCCTTATGTAAAAGAAGTTGTCGACGTGGGTCGTTCGGAGCTTGGATCACTATATTCCTACGATCTAATTGTGGAATTGGCAGACAATGACGAAGCCAAGAAGCCTGAAAATCTTCAGAATCTTGACAAACTGCAACAACAGATCGGCACATACAAGCTGACGAAACGTACGACGTCGATACTCGACATTTTGAAAGACCTAAACCAGACTCTGAACAATGGAGATACAACATATTATTGTATTCCGAAGACAGAAGAAGAGGTCGCACAGATGATTTTATTATATGAAAACGCAGGAGGCACAGAGTCGGAATACTGGATCGACTACGATTATCGTCGATTACGTCTGATGGTGGAGATATCAGATTTCAATTCCGCACAGGTGGAACGTGAGATGGATCAGATTCAAGGCGACGCACAGAAACTCTTCCCAAATGCCAAGATTACAGTTGTGGGCAACATACCTCAGTTCGTGACGATGATGCAGTACCTTGTGAGAGGACAGATGCTTTCTTTTGTGATATCCATTCTTATCATTGGAGTGATATTGATGATCGCATTCCAGAGCATCAGAGTCGGACTGATTGGTTTGATACCGAATATGATGCCAGCCATCTTCGTGGGCGGATACATGGGATGGATGGGAATACCATTCGACATGATGACCGCCACATTGCTTCCGATGATGCTGGGTATGGCTGTCGACGATACCATTCACTTCATCAACCACTCAAAGTTGGAATTCGACCGCACTCAACACTACCAGAGCGCAATAAAAAGGACATTCCGTGTCGTGGGAGTAGCGATCATCACCACATCAGTCATCACATCCGCGGTATTCGCCGGATTTTGCACGTCAGATTGCACAATGTGTATCAATTTCGGTCTGATGGCTATCATCGGTGTATTGTCGGCACTAATTGCCGATTTGTTTGTCACCCCAATTCTTGTAAAGAAATGCAAGGTGTTTGGTAAAGAAACGTCTAATCAATAAAAACCATAAACATGAAAAAGGCATTATTTATTTTGGCCGCCTGCATGATGGCGACATTTGGAGCAAACGCGCAGAATTTAACAGGACGAGAAATCATACAAAAAGTCAAAGACCGTCCTGATGGAGACACTCGTTACGGAGAGATGGAGCTGACCCTCATCAAGAAAAACGGAAGTTCCAGACAACGCAAGGTGTCATCGTGGGCTATGGATGAAGGCAAAGACACAAAAAAGATGATGTTTTTCACCTATCCCGGCGACGTGAAAGGAACAGGCTTCCTGACATGGGACTACGACCAGATTGGCAAAGAGGATGCCAAATGGCTATATCTTCCTGCCATGAAGAAGACTCGCCGCATCAGTGGATCATCGTCAAAAACAGATTATTTTATGGGTACAGACTTCACTTACGACGACATGGGATCCCGTCATATAGATGAAGACAAGCATACTCTGTTGCGTGAGGAGATGAAAGACGGACATAAATGCTGGGTTGTGGAATCGGTGCCTGTCGACAAACATGAGATCTACAGTCGCAAGGTGACATGGATACGTCAGGATTGTCTGGTGGCTGTCTGTGCGGAATATTACGACAAGCTTAACAAATTGCACCGTCTGCTCACAATATCAGAAATAAAGAAAATACAAGATTTCTGGACTATCTGTAAGATGGAGATGAAAAATGTGCAAACGGGACACAGCACTGTGATTGAAGTAAAAAACACACAGTACGATGTCAAGATTGACAAAGATCTCTTCACAGTTGCCAAACTAGAGAAAGGCTTATGAAACATGTGATCTTCACAGCATTATTATTGTGCATTCTTCCTCGTCCTGTCGCCGCACAGGATGAGGAATTCCTTCACGTCGGAGTGAAAGGATTCGTGGATACCTACCACGCCATGCGGACAGAAAAACCCAACGACTGGATGTCGTCAAGAAGCAGAGTGCGCGGAGAGGTGTCTGTAGACAAAGGTCATGCAGGAGCTTTCGTATCTGCCAACCTGGTGTATAACGCGATTCTGAAAGATCGTACAGGGTTTCAGCTACGGGAGACCTACGCCTACTACACCAACTCTCATTGGGATATACGTGCAGGCAGACAGATCATCACATGGGGAGTGGCGGATGCGTTAAGGCTTACTGACATCATCTCACCCATGGACTACACTGAGTTTCTTGCTCAAGATTACGACGACATCAGGATTCCTGTAGGAGCTCTGCGTCTACGTTACTCCCGTGAGAAATGGAGTCTGGAAGCTGTTGCGGTGCCTGTCTGTTCTTTTTTTGAACTGCCTACAGAGGAAGAGAATCCTTGGTCGATAGGAGAACTGACTATCGGGAAAGAACCAAAACATAAATTATACAACATGGAATATGGCGGCAGACTGTCATTCTTTCTGAGTGGAATAGATTTCTCATTTTCAGCGCTACACACATGGAACAAGACTCCCGTCTTCCACAACGCAATAGGCGAGTATCACCGTATGACCATGCTCGGAGCAGACATGTCTGTTCCAATCAACAAATTTGTGGTCAGAGGAGAATTCGCAGAATATCTAAATGAAGCACAACAAACAATAGGAGCAGAAAAAATTGCGAGAGTTTCATCGACAAATGCTCTTATCGGACTCGACTGGTATGCCGGCAACGACTGGTCGCTCTCTGCCCAATACGCACACAAGTATGTGGCATACGGAGAGCATAACAACAGCGGTTTAGCAACATTCCGTATTTCAAAAGATTTGTTCAACAACACACTGAACCTGCAAAGTTTTGCATATCTGGATGTTGAAAACGGAGGTGTCTACAACCGTCTCAGCGCCGACTACGCCTTAAACGACCAACTACATACATTAATAGGTTACGATTTCTTCCATGCCGACAAAGGGACATTCTCTGTATACGACAAAAACTCGGAAGTTTGGCTGAAACTGAAATACAGTTTCTGATTTTATTTCATCTTTAATATGTCTGCAATCAAGTTGCAAAACATTTTAGGTACTTTTGGAATGTAAAACTTAATAGAGATTTGATTATGGCAGACAAAATTAAAAGATCTTACAAGTTTAGCAAAAACTTCTACGACGATGCTCTCACTCAAAACAAATGGTGGAGCCGTCTCTATTTCAAACTTTTTTGGGGAGGCGTTGACGACAACGAAATTGCCAGCAAAGTTCTTAGCTGGATTCCGGATGATTTCGAAGGCAAGATGTTGGATGTACCAGTGGGAACAGCCGTATTTACTGTCGACAAATACAAACGGATGAAGAAAGCCGACATCACTTGTGTGGATTATAGCCAAGACATGCTCGATCGCGCGCGATACCGCTTCAGTGAGGCAAAAATCACAGACATCAAGACATTGCAGGGCGACGTCGGGGCAATGATATTCCATGACGAATCTTTCGACTTCATACTTTGCATGAACGGACTGCACGTGTTTCCCGACAAAGACAAAGCATACTCAGAAATACTGCGGACACTCAAACCTGGAGGTGAGTTTCTTGCCTGTTTCTACGTTGCAGGAGAAAAGAGGATTTCAGACTGGTTGGTCAATTCGGTATTGACACGTATGGGATGGTTCACTCCCCCATTCGACACTGTCGATGATGTGCGACGCCGTTTGGAGCCACACTACGACATTATCGATTTCAACGTAGAGGGAGCAATGCTTTATTTCAGAGCAAAAAAAAGATAGGACATGACGATTATATTAATTGGATTACTAGTGCCATTGCTTGGCACAATGCTTGGATCAGCTTTCGTCTTCTTCATGAAAGGAGAGATATCCGTACGATTGCAGAAATCATTGTTGGGTTTTGCCTCTGGCGTGATGGTGGCGGCATCAGTATGGTCGCTGCTTATTCCTGCGATGGATATGGAGAGTGACAGTGGCAAATGGGCGGTCATGCCAGCCGCTGTCGGATTCCTGTTGGGAATGGGATTTTTGTTGGGCATCGACACTCTGACCCCGCATCTTCACATCGGCACAGACAAGCCGGAAGGTCTGCGCTCACAACTTTCACGCACCGCTATGCTTGCTTTGGCAGTCACGATCCACAACCTGCCGGAAGGAATGGCTGTTGGAGTCGTCTTCGCAGGAGCGGACAACGCAGCGTCCAACATATCACTCACCAGTGCTTTGGCAGTATCTGTGGGTATCGCGATTCAGAACATTCCTGAGGGAGCGATCATCTCAATGCCGATGCGAGCAGAGGGCAACAGCCGCCTACGATCGTTCCTGATAGGATCATTGAGTGGAGCTGTCGAGCCGATCGGAGCCGTCGCAGTGTTGCTGTTAGCTTCGTTGCTTGTACCAGTGCTTCCATACATGCTCGCTTTTGCAGCAGGAGCGATGTTCTACGTTGTGATAGAAGAGTTGATTCCTGAAGCCTCAAGCGGTCAACACTCAAATCTCAGCACAATAGGTTTTGCATTCGGTTTTGTGCTGATGATGGTGCTCGACGTGGTGATGGGATAAATTCTATTGTCTACAAAAAATGGGGAAACACATCCATAAGGAGAGCGGAACATTTTTTAATTAACGTCAATTCGACGAATTAAATAACGTGAATTCGACGAAATCAAAAAGATAGTTGGAGTGTCATAAATGAGGATTGTTAAGGGCGGAACGCCCTAACCCCTTCCCACGTGCGAGCCGTAGGCGAGCACATAAAATTAAAAAAAACACAGAGAAAAACAGTTCACAGAGAAAGACTTCATCTTTTTATGAGAGAAGGAGGTTGGATTTCGATCAGAAATGGAAAATGATTCACAGATTACAATTCATCTCTTAGCTTGTTGTTCTGCGGTAGTCGTTTTACCACAAGCTTTAGGTCCTTCAATAAGGACAGCCCCCATTGCATCTAATTTCTCTTCTAGAAGGATGTCTGCGATTCGCTTTCGATAATTGAATGTATTCTCAGCCATAAAACCTCATGTGAATTTCGGTGCAAAAGTAGTAATCATTCTTGAAACAAAAGAATATTTTACGTACAATTTGGTCGTCTGGCTCAATTTCACTTGGTCGTTTGGCTCAATTCCACTTGGTCGTTTGGCTCAATTCCACTTGGTCATTTGGCTCAATTCCACTTGGTCATTTGGCTCAATTCCACTTGGTCGTTTGGCTCAATTCCACTTGGTCATTTGGCTTTCTTCCGATTTGCTATTTGGAAGAGTTTCGTTCTGTGATTTGTGGCGATTCTTAAAATAATTGCGGACCATTCTTAAATCAGAAGCTGATTAAATTTCATTCACAAAAAATACCTTCTAAAATTTTATTTAATATGTAAGGCAGTATAACCGAAAAAATTATAATTTTGGCTAATTTTTCGTCAATTTGGAAATTGATTATCTTATTTTCAAACTGACGAAAAGAAAGAAAATGTATTATCCAATTGTTATAAAATTGGAAGTACAATAGTATGTTAATTCCATCAATTTTATTTTACGAAACAGACAGAGATTTATAACACACATATTATCACAGCGTTAGCTTTTATTCTCGCAACAGAAATTTCGCCAAAAATTAACTCAGTAGAATAAAACAATGAATAGCTATAAAAGATAACCTCCGCTTCGGCGTGGGCTTATCTTGTTATTCATTGTGGGTGTTTGGCGACACCTCTGTTGCGGACAAGTGGCCCACGCCGCTTGTTTTTACAATTTTATTCACGCAACAGAAATTTCGCCAAAAATGACTGTAAAAAACAATTCAAACAATGAATCCGCCGTAGAGACGCAATGCATTGCGTCTCTTCTACCAACGGACACCAAATCCACCGCAGATCTGCAAATCCGCATCCGTGAATTAGAAAAAGAAATAGCCCGTCTGCACAGTCAAATTAAGGAACAACGTTATGGACTGACGTGGCTAGACGTTCCCGAAGCGTTCGAAACAGAATCGGAAAACAAAATACCTATCCTCGAAGAGGTGAAAGAGAAAGCCATCGATGCCGCAGGTAGGGACGCATTGAATGCGTCCGCCAACAACACGCCACCCCACATCATCATCGAAGGCGATAACTACCACGCCCTCTCTTGCCTTAATTACACCCACCGTGGCAAAATAGACGTCATATATATCGACCCTCCTTATAATACAGGCAGTGACGGATTCACTTACAAGGACAAACGTTTTCTGAAGGAATTCCCAGACGGTTCTCCTGTACCCAAAGAACACCCTTTACGACACTCCTATTGGCTCTCCTTTATGAGCAAACGACTTGAACTCGCTAAAAATCTTTTGAGCGATAAGGGTGTGATTTTTATTAGCATAGGAGACGATGAACAAGCAAATCTTGAGTTGTTGTGTAATAAAGTATTCGGAGAGACAAATAGAATTGAAGATTATATATGGGAATCTACATTTAGACCAGACAATAGTTCACCAATACTACGCAGAAACGCAGAATTTGTCTTGTGTTTTGCAAAAAACATAAGCAAAGTAAAATATTTCAAGGGCATTAAATCTCGTTCAGAAGGAATGCCTTCGCTAACCAAAGCAAAAGAGAAACTTAAAGAAATAGTTTTTCCCCCTAACTGTGTTCACACTATTCTATCTGATGGTGTATACATCAAGGGAATAAAAGATAATGGAAGAAATCTAAAATGGGAATTACTAAACGATATTGTAGTTCAAAACGGAATGATTTTATCTGAATTAAGGCTGAAAGGACATTCTTATTGGGCGACTCAAGAAAAAATCAGACAAGAGTTAGATGATGGTACTGAAATATGGATAAAATCAGAAACATTTGTCCCGTATTATAAAAAAACAAAGGAATCAGCAAATCGTCCTACAAAAATTTTGGACAAAGAAATTGTAAACGATTATATATTTTCAAATGCAGAGTTAAATAATATTTTTGGAGAGGCAAAATTTAACAATCCTAAGCCAACGACATTAATATCTTTTTTGACAGATTTCATAGATAAATCCGACGCTACCATCCTCGACTTCTTCGCTGGCTCTGGCACGACCCTTCACGCCACAATGAAGTTGAATGCCGAAGATGGTGGTCATCGCCAATGCATTTTGGTGCAGCAGCGAGAGGGAGACAACAACATCTGCGAGAACGTCACCTACGAACGCAACCGCCGCGTGATGTGCGGCTACACCAACGCCAAAGGCGAACAGGTGGAAGGTTTAGGTGGCAGACTTAAATACTACCGCACCGCCTTCGTGGGCAAACATGCCAGCCATAATGCTATTGATGCCGACCGTGTGGAACTATCACGTAAGGCTGGGTATCTTCTCGCTTTGGGCGAAAACACGCTGGAGGAAATCGCACATACCGATACGTACCAAATATTTGCGGATACTCGTAGAGATGATGTGAACATCGTCTCCGAATCCAACAGCCTAGCATCCTGCTATACCGCCATATATTTCACGGAGAATTATGCAAAAATGCCGGAATTTGTGGCGGAAATCGACAAACTACGTTCGGTTGGCACGTGCAACCCACAAATCAACGTGTACATTTTCTGTTGGGGAACACCAGAGATTTTTGAAGGTGAATTCGACGACCTTCGAGGCATCTCCCTCAAGGCAATTCCACAACCGATTCTCGATGTCTACAAATCTATAAATCAGTAAATCATGGCTCAATATAACGCTTTTCCATTCCAACAACGTGCTATCGATGAGATGCTCGAAAGTTTCAAAAACCTGTGGAACCACAACGATTCCACAGCAGAACTAACGCTTAAAGCTCCCACAGGTAGCGGCAAAACATTCATGACCACCCACTTCATCGACGCTCTCAGCCGCCAACCCGACTGGGACGAGGATGTGGCATTCGTCTGGATTACTTTTTCAGACGAACTTGCTATGCAAAGCAAAGAGAAATTTGTGGATTATTTCTTTCCCAACCTTAGTAACAAACTTCTCACCATCGCAGATTTCTCGCAAGGCAAGTTGAAGAAGAATGACATTCTCTTTCTCAATTGGCAGAAATTGGTGTCGCGCCGTGCAGCCGACCGACAGAACCGTCGTCCGGAAGAACCCGAACTGATCAAGGAGTCTGGTTTCTATTTCGAAGATGTGGCAGAGAACACGTTAGCGGAAGGTCGTCAAATCATCATGATTATAGACGAGAGTCATAAGAACGTCACCGAATCAGCCTACCGTGATGTGATCAATCCGCTCAATCCAAGGATTATCGTCAAAGTAAGTGCCACGCCAGAAAAAGAGCCCTCCATAAGTGATGTGAGAAATCACAAAGCTGGCTGGGTCGAAGTCAATATCAAAGATGTGATTGAGGAAGGACTCATCAAAAAGGAGATTGTCAGCCAGACCGAAGAAGACCTGGAGCGTTACGACAAGGAAGACTTGGACATACTAATGCTTGATTTGGCGATTGAGAAACGTCAACAACTGATTGAAGAGTGGAAAACCTTCGGTGCGGACATCAACCCATTGATACTCATCCAACTTCCTGATGACGATAAAGATGCAGAGGCACGAGGAGTTGAAAAAAAGGAAACATTGGTGATGAGATATCTACGAGACAAAGGGTTCCAAGAAAAGGAAATAGCCGTATGGCTGAGTGGATTGCCTAAGACTGAAGCGTTGAAGACCATTACGGACAATAAAAGTTCTGTTGCTTTCCTACTGTTTAAATATGCTGCAGGTACGGGTTGGGATTGTCCACGAGCACATATATTGGTGATGTTCAGGGAGATAAAATCCAACACATTCCGTACACAGACCTTGGGAAGAATCCGCCGTATGGCTATTCATGACAAACGGTTGAACGAATACCCGTCTCTACAAACGGGCTATTTATATACCAACTATTCACGAAACGATGTGGATAATATTCCAGAGACCGACCCCAATAAGCCCAAAACCATCATAGCGAAGATGCAGACAACACAACGAATGGTATTCGCTGTTTCTTCGTTGAAAGAGAAGATAAAAAAAGAACTTCAAAAACGGTTAGTTGCCCAAAATGACGGGCAAAAGGAGTCGGTGGAAAAAATAGTGTCCAAAGTTTGCGAAAGGCTCTCCTCTGTTGAGGAAAAAATGTTGAATCCATTGGAGGAGCCTCATTTAATATTTGAACCACAATTCGAATATGCATCTGCAACAAAAGAGAAAGAGAAAGCAGAGAAACGTGCAATAGACGAAGTGGTCAAAACTTGTGATGCCATTATAAAAGAGACCAATGAAGAGATTGAAGCAACCGTATTGAAGGAGAACCAAAATATGGCGAAAGCGGCTCTGACGGTCTCTGTAAAAAACTTCAAAGAAGAAATAAAAGGTCATAAGCCTATAAATTTCATTCTTGACCCCGCCTTGAAAACGGAGTTTATCTCACGTACAACTTACGGCGACATCGGAAAAGCAAGCGAGTTTCAAAACGTATTCATCCAGTCGATGAACCGATGGTTTGGAATAGACGAAAATGAGATAAATCCAAACAATATTTCCAAGTTGCAAGCCAAAGGTGTTGACACATCGATCAAATTAAGTCAGGACATTATGGTGAATGTACGATTCCGGAGCGTTGACCAATCATCGGAGAATGAGATTACCCAGTATGAGATATCCGCCAATGATGTGGAGAAAATCTTCACAAACTTATGCTACCAGTTGGTTACAGAGCAAGATGATGCCGAAGCAACCATAGGTAACGCAGCCCGATCTTATCAAAAACTAAAATCAGCGTTACGAGTATGGTTTAAACATTATGCATTGCAGACATATTTTGAAACTGAGTTTTACAAGGTTTTCATCAAGGACATAAACAGAAATGCAGACAGCAAATTTCGTCCAGCCATCACGCAAGCCATCAAAGACTATTATCCCGTGTTACAGAAACAACTAGAGGAAAAAAGAGAAGAAGCATTAAAAAAAGAGCCTGCAATCTTCGTTGTCTATACAGAAAAATCGTGTCCGAACGATTACGAAGCCTATCCAAACAAACTAAGTTTGGTGGATCTTTACCTTGCAAAAGAGTATAACGGGCGAAAGAACGAGACAAAGTTTATTGATTATCTGGAACAAAAAGCTGACAAAATAGAATGGTGGCTGAAAAACGGAACTGGCAAAGAAGATTTAGGATTCCGATATATGGATAGCACAACCAATGAAATGCGCGTCTTCTATCCTGATTGGATCATCAAATTCAAAGACGACCGCATCGGTATCTACGACACAAAGGGCGGCATAACAGCCAAGTCGCAGGAGACTAAAGATAAGGCGGAATGTCTGGCGAGACATATTAAAGAACTGAATCAAAACAGCAAGAAATACAAATATGTTGGCGGAATAGTTGAAATGAGAAACGGTTTGTGGTATCTCAACTCATCATCTGAATATGTTTATGAAAACGCAAACGACTGGATAATTTTTTAGTCATCCAATATTATAAAAATTAACAAAGCCGTTTCAGACACTTGGCGTTCAAGATCTGAAACGGCTTTGTTTTATTTCACCATTTTTCTCTCATATAATTGACAAGTCGCTCGTGCTTACGCACTCGCGGATTTAGGGGAATTAAGGGCGTTCCGCCCTTAAAAATAAAATCCTCGTGAAAATCAGTCACAAACTAGGACAGAAACAAATTTTTATTCCGCTTCTACTTTGGAATCCACTTCCTTCGGTTGCACATCATCATTCGAAATTTCTCCCTTCTTCGGCAACTCCTGCGCTTTCATCTTTTCCTTCTCCTTCGCAATCTTTTGATAGAAGTACGCCATCACCAGCATCAACAGACCCAAAGAGATCAAAGCTATCACTTTATATATCTGATCAAAACGAGCCATGTCGTAGAAGAACAATTTCAGAAGAGTGAAACCTAACAACACGAATCCCTCAATTCTCAGATACTTCTTGTCTTTATAAAGTCCGTAGTAGACTCCGAACAAGGACACTATTCCCAAGAAGACGCTGAACACTACACCAAACGCTTCTGGACTTCCAACCAAACAACAGAGTTTGTTCAACTCTTTTCCTCCTACGGCAACAAAGCCAAAGAATAGGAATGTGTCAAACGCTTTGGTTGTCATCTCTTCGCTCATTCCAAACATACATTTCTCCTGCTTTTTGTAGAGATATAATGTCCACGCAGAAAATAGTGTCAATACCAAAGAGAATAAATGAATAACATTGAAGTCTACCTCCTCGCCACGGATTCTTAAATCAAACAATCCTACAAATAGTTTTGCAAACAAAATCAGACATAAACAAGTCATCGTGAATTTCTTGAAACCATTCAATTTGTATTTCAACGATACGAATGTCCAAGTTGAAAAGTATGCCATCGCAAAACAGAATACAAATGATGTAAACAAACGTATAGCCACACGATTATCCAATGTTTGATGTTCCATCCAACTTCCTACATGATAACAATAAACATATCCGACAGCGACAAATGGCATCAACACCAACAAAGCGATGAATGGGAACCATGATATCTTGCTGGCTTCAAACTTCGGCATCTCGTTGTAGCGTCGCATCATATAAATAAGAGCGACGTCGATCACCGAACCTAACAACATAATAACCTGCTTTGTATTTGTGCTAAGTTCACCATCATCTCCAAAAGTGCTTTCGTAGGCTGTGAACACGTCACAAAGCCAACAGAATAATCCTAAGCCGAAAACTGCCACAAATGCTTTTTTGAGTCGTGCATCGTCTCTCAAAGCAAAAATCAAAGTCAGAAGAGCAAGACCAAACAGCAATGCCGTTGTGATGACCCAAGGTGTGTGTGTCCAGATGATGAATGCCAATACTGCAACCAAATACAATTTAAGTTTAAAGTTCAAATCAAAGCGTTCGGCAACTCCATCTTTTTCCAGCTTGAACTTATTTATCATCCATATCTGACCGACAAGAGTTGCCACCAATGACAATCCTGCCACAACAGAAGTCCAAATTTCAGAAATTCTTATTCCAAAATTATTTTCAAACTTTTCTATTCTAGATTCAAAATCATAAGGATAAGGAAGATCGTTCCATACATTTAAGAATGCGAGAGAGGAAAGAGCGACCATAACATATGCTCCTCGCTCCACCAAACATATACTCTTTGTCCTGCCCAAATAGCAGAGTAGCAAAGCCTCAGCACACCATAACACTGTCATCCATGGCTGTTCGATATGCACAAAGATCGCTGTCGTCACCACAAAAATCGCCATCACTGACAAGTATTGTGAGGCTTTCGTAACAAACGAATTCTTTGTCTCTTCTGTTTCTTCCAAAGGATAACGATAATTCAACACCGCCGCACAAACAGCAAGGATCATACAGACAACAGTGTTGATGACATATAATGCATATCCATATCCAGCCGGACAAGATTCTTCAAACCAGAATGTCATGAAATCCAGATGTTCGGCATTCGGATTTCCCCAGTCGATCAGCAAACTAATCACAGCCAACGTAAAAACAGGATACGAGCTCTTCTCAAAAAACACGTTTTTGCGGACTCTGGCAAATGTGAACAATATTGTCGCCTCCAACATCCAAACCATAGTCAGCCATGGGTGATCGATATGCACCAAGATAGCCGTCGTCACCACAAACACAGCCATCACCCTCAAACACTTATTGGCTAAATTCATCCATGAATTCTGAGTCTCCTCGTCTTCGACCATTGGATAACGGTTGTCGACCACACCTATGAAGATGCAAAGCATAATGAAGACGACGGTGTTGATGATAGACAACGCATTGCCCTGAACCGCAGCTGTCGTTGTATCCCACATCGAACGATAACTAGCGAATGCCTCAAACAGCGGCGTCAACATTCTCAGATGTCCGCCATTCGGATTTCCCCAGTCGATAATCAAACTTATCAATGCCAAGAAGAATACCGGATACGACATTTTCTCGTAGAATGGTCGCTTTGAAATTCTTGAAACTGTGAACAATACCGTTCCTTCCAACATCCAGAACATTGTCAGCCAGTGTCCCGTCGCCCATACCATGATCGCGATAGTCACGAAACTGATGGCAAGACCTGTAATCAAACGATAAACAGATTTGTCGACCATATTCTTCTTGATAAGAATAAACGCCACAATTCCATGAATCAGGGCATTTGCAAAAGAGAACCATGCGACATACGGAGCCAATGTCTCGTTGTTGAACATCACATTGTAACCCAATCCAAAGAACATGAATGAGTTGGAAAGCAGATAAACGATGTCAAAGTTCTGGAAAATCATCTTGTGCTTCACCTTGTAAGCCAAGAATGTAACATAGAAGATGACAAAGTTGATAAACAGGAACACCAGCAACTTCACCGCATCTGAAGTCTCTGGAAAATCAAGAGTCCTATACACAACTCCATATATAAACCACGACGAAACGTAAGCAGAGACAAACAATATTCTCCAATAACGTTTGACGGAGATAAACATCACACCAGCGTTTATAATTGAGATGTAAGAGAACAATGCCCACGGAGAACCCTCTCCCGTGCTCAACATAAATGGAATCACGTAGGCTGCCACCAAACCAATGATGGCAATCACCTCCATATCATAAGTGCATGCCTGCCAAACCGTGGCGACGGTGATGAGTGTCATCAACACGAATGCCACAGGCATAGGTATCAAGCCATAGAAATCGTAGGCAAAGTAGGTCATGAAATACAATGTCGCCATCGCTCCACTCGCCAAGACAGCACTTAGTTTCTTGTATTCTTTCTTCAATTTGATTGCCACTCCCTGAAGCGCAGCTCCAAATAGAGTGCCGATAATGATACGCATTGTTGGGCTGAGCAGCTGATGTTCGAGTGCATACTTGCCTCCAATGGCTACACCGATCAACACGATCAAAATACCTAATTTCATGATCAGGTTCTCGCCAATAAACTTCTCCCAATCAAAATTATCGCGTAGTTTATCAAAAATAGTCTCTTCTTGTGGTTTAGACGGTGCAGATTGACGGGATTCTGCCGACGTATTACGTTGAGCCGTCTCTGTTGCTGCCGTCTTTTGAGTATATTCTGTCTTGACAGTCTCTTGTACTGGCTCTGTCTGAACTGCTTCCTGTACTGGCTCTGTCTCAACTGCCTCTTGTACCGGCTCTGTCTCAACCGCCTCCTGTACTGGCTCTGTCTCAACTGTCTCCTGTACTGACTCTGTTTGAACTGCCTCCTGTACTGGCTCTGTCTCAACTTGCTCTGGCTTAACGGTAGATTCAACCGAGTCGGAAACAACAGTAGATTTTTCAATTCCTGTCGAGCAAGTTTCATAAACAGGATCTGTAACTACAGGTTGTGGTTCCGTCTCTGCTGTTGTCAGAATTGTCAGTTCATTTCTAAGAGAGTTGACAGACTCCGACAAAAAAGACAACTGACTACTCAGATCCAACATCACAGAAGTATATTGAGTCTTGAATTCATAAAATGAAGACTCAATTTTATTCAATTGTTCTTTCAGTCCCTGTTTTTGAGACTCCAACAATTCAATCTTCTGCTGTAGTTCGTATATCTTTTGATCTTTATTCATAAGTGGATTCTTTGATTTACAGCCAACCAATCAAAATATGGTAGATTTTTCAAAAAAGGTCCGCAAAATGAAAAAATTTTGCGGACCATTCCATTATTCAAAATTCTATAAAACGTTTTGGATTACGACCTTCTTACTTTGCCACAGCACGAACCGAGCGGCCCATCCAGCGTCCACCCTTCTCTACAGCACGTGACTCAGAGAAAAAGTAAACAGCCATTGCGAAATCTCCAGATGTCTCTGCAGCCTCACATAATGTAGACGACCAGAATCCGCCGATCATATCGTTTTTAACGACGTCGGCAGCACCTCTGACACCTGATGCGGGAAGGAAGATAGAATTGCCATTCTTTCCAACAACTTTGTATCCGTTGACTCCGTTCGACTCTGTCCAGCTCCACTCACACTCGTCTACTAGCTCCTTACACTGTGCTTCAGTAGGCATCTTCCACTCATCACCCATGACAGCTGTGGCAGCGTCATACTCTGTGCCAGCGATATCCACACCTATATTTTTCCACACTTTCTTTGCAGACGAATCAGCAGCCGCTGAATCAGGCACAATATAATATGTATAAGTAGTGTCGGAGTAAACATCCTTAGAAGCAGTCTCTCCCCAAGCGAAATAATCACCATAATTTTCAGGAGATTCCGCACCGACGTTGCAAGACGCCCACTTGGTGCCACTTGTAAGGCCAAGGTCTACTGCCTCCACTTTTGCTGGAGCCTGATTTTCTACATTTTGCTTTTGTTCGTTGTTCACACAACCTGTTGCTGAAAGGAAAAGTCCTGCCACTGCAACAAACTTCAATATCTGTTTCATTTTGTTTAATATTTTTCTAAATCCTAATATTTGTTTCAAGTTTCAGGGTTCAAGTTTCTGAAAGAAATGCCTTAACCTTCAACTTTTTATTACCAAGAGCCGCCACCTCCACCGCCTCCGAAGCTTCCGCCTCCGAAACCGCCAAAGCCGCCTCCGAATCCACCACCAAATCCTCCGCTACTGCGACCGCCACCAAAGACGCCGCCACCAAAACTTCCCTGAGAAAATGGATCATTGTAAGTGACGCGACGACGTGGTCTGTAATCAGTGTCATTATTCGATCCTCCCCCACCTTTACCATTACGTCCGGCGGAAATCATCAGTATAACGATTATTATGATGAAGACGACAATCACATACGGGAAATCGTCCTCTTCAGCTTCCGCAGTGAATTCCCCTCGCGTCGCACGCATCATATATTCAGCTCCAGCCATGATTCCTCCTCCATAATCATTATTTCTGAAATATGGAATCATAACATTGTTGACGATTCGATAACAGATAATGTCTGGCAGAGACGCTTCAAGTCCATAACCTGTAGCGATAAACGCGCGTCCCTTCTCTCGTTCAGTCTTCGGCTTTACGAGCAAGATGGCTCCATTATTATGTTTCTTGGTACCCACACCCCATTTTTCACCCAACTGCTGAGCATAATCAGCGATGTCATACCCGTCGAGCGACTTCACCGTCACCACGCATATCTGAGTAGACGTTGCTTTATTGAATGCGACGAGAGAATCCTCCAACACCTGTTTCTGGGTGGCGGACAGAAGTCCAGCAAAATCGTTGACAAGACGTTCCGGCTTGGGTTTGTCGGGAATTTCAGCCCAGCAAACCAATGTTGGCAACCACAAAAGCAGTGCCATAAGCAGCGTCTTCAACCTATTTTGCATCTTCATAAGCTATTTCGTTTGGCAACTCATCAATATCATTGTCGACTGGAGGGAAAAATTCAGCTAGTTTCTCACCACATTTTTTGATTCCGGCAACCAATCCTGCACCGTATTCTTCCTTCTTGAAATACTCGATCATAAGAGCACACACGTCATTCCAGAAATTTTCGGGCACAACATTATTGATACCTTCATCCCCGATAACCGCAAAACGGCGGTCTTCACTGGCGATGAAAAACAAAACTCCATTTTTTTTCTGCGTCTTGTCCATCTCAAGAGAATAGAAGACATTGACAGCCGACTCCATAACATTTTCACCAGCATTGTTAGCAATGTTCACACGGATCTCGCCGGAGCAGTTGTTTTCTGCCTCTGCAATAGCGTCGATCACATTGCGACACTCTTCAACCGATAAAAATGACTTCGCCTCCATTAGAACTGAACTTTTGGAGCTGTTTTAGCAGCCTCATCAGCCTTGAAATATGCCTGCTTCTCAAAGCCAAACATAGATGCGATAAGGTTGTTAGGGAATGTAGAGATAGTTGTGTTATAATCCTGAGCCATAGTGTTGAATTTCTTACGCTCAACAGAGATTCTGTTCTCTGTACCCTCAAGCTGAGCCTGAAGTTCCAAGAAATTCTGGTTGACCTTCAAATCAGGATACTGCTCGTGAACAACCATCAACTTAGATAGTGCCTCAGTCAAATTATTCTGAGCCATCTGGTATGCCTTGATGTTATCCTCTGTCAAATTAGTTGGGTCGATAGTGACCTTAGTTGCGTTGGCACGCGCGTTGATTACAGCTGTTAAAGTCTCGTTCTCATGTTTAGCCGCACCCTTGACTGTCTCAACCAAGTTGCCGATCAAATCCATACGGCGCTGGTAGCTGTCCTCTACTTGTGCCCACTGTCCTGTGACTGCCTCACGCTTCTCTACCATTGTGTTGTAAGAACAACTTGAAAGAAATGGCACCAAAATCGCCATCACCAAAAACAATCTGAATTTCTTCATCTTATTTAAATTTAGTTATTATTTTTTGTATCACTTATAAAATTCTATTATTGACTAAGTTGCTTTAATGAGAATTGCAAAGGGCTGAACTTCCTTACCCCATTTACATCTGCGGGTTCGTAAGAACGAGCTGTTAATTATCTTGTGCTCGACTTAGTCTCGTCCTAGAGAATTCTCAATCACATTCAAATTCTTAAATCCAAACAACTTCTTTCAAAATTAATTAAAAAGTTGCTATATATAGCATTCTACTGCTGAAAAAGAAGGTTTTTCAAAGTTTATTGTTTGATTTATATCAGATTTTACCGTCATCAAACACTTATAGTCACTGAGGTATCTGTATCTCTGCGGTTAAATTCTATGAACCTGGACAAATTATATTCCTAACAAATCCTTTGCATTCTGGATTGCAGCCTCAGAAGGGTTATGACCGCTTAGCATCTGAGCTATTTCCGTCACGCGTTCATCGGAATTCAACTTCACGATATGGGAAACGACCTTGTCGCCATCCTCCTCCTTATACACTTTGTAGTGAGTCTCGCCCTTCGACGCAATCTGAGGAAGATGAGTAATCGCAACCACCTGCATTCTCCTGCCCATCGCAGACATCACCTCTCCCATACGGGCAGCCACCTCTCCAGAGATTCCTGTGTCAACCTCATCTAGAATAATTGTCGGCATCTTCTTCACTTCTGAAAGCAACGACTTCAAGCTAAGCATCACTCGTGAGACTTCTCCACCTGACGCAATTTCCGCAATCGGAAGCATTCGTTTGTCCTTATTGGCTGAAAACAAGAACGTCACCTCATCTGCTCCATCCATCGTATATTGAGAAGATTTCTGCAGGTCGACGGAAAGTTTCGCAAGCGGCATTCCCATCAACGACATTGAAGCCTCCACTGTTGATTCGATTTTTTTCAAAGATCCCTGTCTTTTTTCAGAAAGCGACGTCGCGCTCTTCTCCATCTGTTGGAAATATTTTGCCACGTCCGCCTCAAGCGACGCAATCTGCTCATCTGCGGAAGAAAAATTATTCACACGTCGCTCCAGATCCGCCTGTATTTCTTTCAATTCAGCAACTGAATTCACTTTATGGCGTTTCTCCAACGAGTATATGGTGTCGAGACGAGAAGAGACAAAATCGATTCTTTCCTGATTAAACTCCACTCTGTCTGCCACTTCCATCACCACAGATGAGATATCCTTCATCTCAGCCAACACAGCGTTTGTCCGCTCAGCAAGCGAGTCTAACTCCGGTGCGAAAGATGACACCGATGAGAGAAGATTCACAGTCTGTTTCAACCGTACATTCACGGCATTATCATCGTCTTCAACAAGATTCACTACAGATGAAAGTGTTGTTTTGATAGTCTCCGCATTCTGAAGAAGATTGTTTTCTGTCTCCAACTCTTCCTGCTCTCCGTCAACAAGGTTGGCAACCTGAAGTTTTTCCAACTGAGATTTGAGATAATCCGCGTCGCGAGCATCATTCTCCATCTGCTCCTTCAATCGCTCCAATTCTCGTTTTGCCCCACTCCACTGCTTATAATCAGACTGATATGCTGAAAGTTCCTTCTTTGTATCCGCAACAGAATCCACCACAGAAAGCTGAAAACCAGAATCTTTCAATAACAGATTCTGATGCTGAGAATGGATATCAATAAGCATCTCACCAATCTGCTTGAGTTGCGACACGCTCACAGGAGTGTCGTTGACAAACGAGCGAGCTTTTCCAGATGGTGTTATCTCCTTGCGAATCACACACTCGTCGTCATAATCAAGTTCATTCTCCTCAAAAAACGGACGGTATCCATAGTCGGAAATGTCGAACGTCGCCTCAATGACACATTTCTTTTCCGCATCCTTGAAGTATTTCGACTCAACTTTTCCGCCCATCAACATACCCAACGCTCCAAGCAAAATGGATTTTCCAGCTCCGGTCTCACCAGTGATCACTGAGAAGCCGTTGTTGAAATCAATCTCACTTCTTTCTATCAAAGTATAGTTGTCTATCTCTAAACGAGTCAGCATAATCAGTTTCCTTTCTGCAATTTGTCGATGTCTTTCATCTGAGGCGCGATTGCGGCAACCGCATCATACACCTCTTCGCGAACTTTCTGATCATCAAGACGATACAGATTATAAAGTTCATCAAACTTAGTGTTGACAAAAATCTGTAGAGGCACAGCAAATGGTTTTGCACGCTGCATCTCACGCAAATAAGTCATCTGCTCCAAAATCTTCGCCTTTCCTTTATTTAAGTCGTCGGCCATCACATCAAGTCCAAGACGATGATACTCATAATATACATTACGAAGATTCGCCATATTCGCATCCATATATAAAGATATCAACGAATATCTGTTGTCATTTTTTGCAAATGCTTTCCAACCTTCATCATCCGAACTTCTTGCAGCGGCAGAAATCATCTCCGCTTTCTCAAAGAAAGAGGTTCCGCCAAGAGGTGAAAAACTGTCGAACTCAAGACCGAGAACAATATTAACATAGAACGCCAACACCGCCATCAGATTCTGACTTACATCGTAATCACCTTCTGAATAATCAATACGATCACCAGGATTGTAATTAAATGTGAAATTATTGTCCTGATAGTTGAAAAGAGGAGTCGTGTAAGATGTGTTGAAGACGGGACGGCTCGCTGTCACCGACAACATTCCGGTCTGTTTTCCACCGTTCGCCTCAGACGATTGGTCGATATACAAAGTGAATGTCACGTCTATACGCTCTTCTTTCTGAAACACAGCGTCGGTCCACTTGTGGGTATTAAAGAAATCAGCAAGAGCCGACTCCAAATCTTTATACATGTCCTTGCTTGTTCCTGGCACATTGTCGGCATTGACAGTAATAGAACAATTCAGTTCCTGAGCCATTGAGACAACAGCTCCCAAAACGAACGAGACAAGTGTCAAAAAAACTTTTTTCATAAGCCTTTCTTTTTTGCTATTTCCACGACAGCATCCACGATGTCTGCCGCAACTTCTTTCTTGGTTTTCAAAGGAAATTCTCTTACATCTCCACCAGCGGTAAAGATTGTAATCTTGTTGGTATCGACTTGAAAACCAGCTCCTTTATCCTTTAATGAGTTCATCACAATGAAATCGAAATTCTTGCGTGCACACTTATCTTTCGCATTAGTAGCCTCGTCATTCGTTTCCAAAGCGAATCCCACATTCACTTGATTTTCTCTTTTAATTTTTCCCAACGCAGCAGCGATATCCGGATTAGGCACGAGAGTCAGAGTCATTTCTCCCGTCTTTTCACGCTTAATCTTTTTATCCGCTGTGACAGAAGGGCGATAGTCAGCAACTGCCGCGCACAGAATCTGGACATCCGCAGACGGGCTGTTTTCCACCGCCGCATCATACATCTGTTGGGCAGACTCCACATTGATTCTTTTGATTTTTCCGTTTACTGTCTTCAACGAAGTAGGTCCGGTGATCAAAGTGACCTCAGCTCCACGATCCGCGCACTCTTCAGCCAAAGCGAATCCCATCTTTCCCGACGAATAGTTGCCTATAAATCTCACAGGATCGATTTTTTCGTATGTCGGACCGGCAGTGATCATCACTTTTTTGCCAGTCATGTCATTCTTCGACTCAAAGAAATTCTCCAATGCAGCAACGATATCCGCTGGCTCTGCCATTCTACCTTTGCCTTCAAGACCAGAAGCCAAGAAACCTGTTCCTGGTTCTATCACATGGTTGCCATAAGAGATCAAAGTAGTGATATTTTTCTGTACCGCTGGATGCTTATACATATCCAGATCCATAGCCGGAGCGAAAAACACCGGACATTTTGCTGAGAGATATGAAGTCAGCAACAAATTGTCTGCCACACCGTTAGCCATTTTGCCAATAGTGTTGGCGGTAGCCGGAGCGATAAGATAAACGTCTGCCCACATACCAAGATTGACATGGCTGTTCCACTCTCCGTTCTCCGGGTTGAAGAAATCAACCAAGATTGGATTTTTTGAAAGAGTGGCCATCGTAAGCGGGGTGATGAACTGTTTAGCCAATGGCGTCATAACAACTTTGACCTCAGCTCCACGCTTCACAAACTCACGTACCAGTGGCGCGCACTTATAGGCAGCGATGCCACCAGTGATGCCCAACAATATGTGTTTTCCTGATAATGTCGACATAAATCTAATCGAATTCCGTCTAAAAAAGAAAAAAGAGAGTACGGCAGATTACTCCTCCGAACTCCCTTTTATATCACATAAATACGAATTACTTATTCTTCTGACCCTTCTGAACCAATCTGTATGAGATTTCTCCATCCTCATACTCCTTTGTTGCGATAAGCACTGGCTTTGGTAGTCTCTCATAGTAACGAGAAATCTCAATCTGCTCACGGTTTTCAAAAACCTCGTCAAGATTGTCGTTGCCAATTTCAAACTCCTTCAACTTCTTGTCAAGCTCATTCTTGATATCGATGCTGATCTGATTGGCACGCTTACCAATAATGCAAACAGTCTCATAGATGTTGCCAGTACGCTCACTCAAGCTGTTCATGTCTCTTGTAACCGTAGTCGTAGGTGCGTTGACTTTCTTAAAATCCATTTTATTGTATTTTTAATCTTACTCTCAAATTAATTCTTATGATGCTCGAAATATCTCTCTATCTTATGCTGGATAGTCTCAACCTCTTTGGCGTATTTCGTAGACGGATACTCCTTTAGAAATGAGTAACATTCGTCTTTAGCATCAATATATCTGTCGTATTGTTTGCTTTCCACACTTTCATGAGCCTGACTGTAATAGCTTTTCAAAATGTAGAAAGACCAATCTTCGTTATATCTGCTGTCTGGAAACTTCTTTTTTGCGTTTCTAGCAGTGATGATGGCAGACAAATAGTTGTTGCCACGGTAATCTCCCAAGTTGTAGTATAGCTTCACGTTATTCAACTGCTGCTCCGCCAACTTCTCTTTCATCTCAATCAACATCTCTTTTGCCAATTCTGCGTTTTCCGCACTTGGATACTTAGAAATGTAATCCTCCAAAGCCTCGATAGCCGCATCTGTCGGCTCTTGGTCAAGCTTCACATCCGGACTCTCCTTGTAGTAACAATATGCAAGGTCGAATGCCTCTTCCTCAATGTATGAGCCTCGCGGATAGCTCTTTATATAACTCTTTATATATGTGCGAGCTACTGGATAATCCTCATTGTTGACGTAGCTCTTACACACCATATACAACACTTCCTCACCTTTTTCCGTGCCACGGAATGGCTGCAGAAGCGATTGTCCGATGATGGCACAATTCAACCATTTTTCATTTGCGAAATACTCTTTCGCCATTTTATACTTGTACTCATTATCTGTACTGCGCTGGACTTTTCCAAATCCACCGCACGATGTCAAAACGAGCATCGTCGCTATTGATACAAGTATGAACGATAAACATTTTCTCATAAACGACACAAAAATAATCATTCGTATTAAATAACGCAAACATTTTTTTCTATTAGAACCGATTTTCTTAATTTTGCACCATAAAATTGCAAAAAAATGACGTTAAAAGATAATATCAAGCGAATTTGGAACTTCATTTCGAAGAACCCTTACGTCAAAGCTAAGGCGAATGAAATCATCTTCGGAACAGACACCTACCTTGGTCGCCTGTTCGACGTCATTCTGATCTGGTTCATTCTTCTAAGTGTCGCAATCACAATCATGGAGACAGTGGAGATGCCCGACAATTTCCGTCACGGGCTCCACATCCTGGAATGGATCTTCACCATCTTCTTCACGTTCGAATATATCCTGCGTCTGTATTGTTCGGAGCGTCCGAGTCAGTATGCGTTCAGTGTGTTCGGAATAATAGACATTCTTTCCATATTGCCTACATATCTCGCGTTTTTCATTCCGCAGGCCCACGCAATCATGGTGATACGTATTTTCAGAGTGATACGTATCTTTAGGATATTCAAGCTTTTCGCATTCATCAAAGAGGGCGAGATGATGCTCAATGCCATAAAGACGGGAATGCACAAAACTATCATATTTGCCGTGTTCGTGCTGCTGCTGGTCACTTCTATCGGAGCGATAATGTATCTAGTGGAAGGTGGAGAGGGCGCGACATTCAGCAGTATCCCCGAAAGTATCTACTGGGCAGTCGTGACGCTGACGACTGTGGGCTATGGCGACATCACTCCTGTCACCCCGCTTGGAAGATTCCTCACCACTATCGTCATGCTTCTCGGATATTCTATTCTCTCCGTGCCGACGGGAATATTCTCACTCTCCCTCGCCAAAGAGAAACGTAAAATCAGCAAGACAAAAGTTTGCCTGCACTGCGGAAGCAAAGGCCAGGATATAGATGCGATTTATTGCAGACACTGTGGGGCATTGCTTATTGATGAGGAGAAGAAAGGAAAAGATCAAATTTAGATAACGTCCAAATAGGTTGCAGGTCAAAAAATGAGGATTGTTAAGGACGGAACGTCCTAACCCCTCCCCACGTGCGAGCCGTAGGCGAGCACATTAAAACAACCACAGAGACAATGAAACAGATCAATGCAGCATGGGAAACAGTGAAGGAGGAGAGAAAAATTAAATGATTGAGGATTAATCAGTCGTCATCTTGCCATTGACTACTACGTTTTTGTTCGATAATCTTAATATCAGAGGATTTATCCTGGAAATCAGGAAGATAATCGACCGTCACCCTGCCATTGACTACTATTCGATCCGTCTGCTTCATATATCCAGTGTCGGTCGCCTCGTCGTAAACATATTCCATGATATCCTCTTCGCTTTCATATATCCCGGCTCCAATATCTATGACGGACTTTTCAATTCCAAAACCGTCATTATATGACTCGGAATAAGATCTAAACAGTTTAAACTCTCCGTTGACAAATTCATACCAATCGGTCGTAGTACCATAATTATCGTTTCTCACAATAAGATTGCCATTCAAGGAATTCACACACCAAAGGCCACCTGGTCCGCTTTCTGGTGTAAACACATTTTCTCTTTCAAAATACTTATAGATTTCTCCCGTCTTATTCTTAAATAATATTATAGCTCCACGAAAATTTGGATTATAGCATCTCCCGTCGTCAAAGGATTCCCACTCTTGCCTTTCACATCTTGTCTGAAGCAGCCAACCATGTTCGATATTTTCATCCTCAACATCCAAGTAGACAACACCCAGCAAATCAGTACTGTCTGGCAAATAGGTCAGAAACAATCTTTTCAAAGAGTCGAGATCTTCTTCGCTCCATCTATAACCGTAGTAAAAGTGGCTACGTGGCTCAGAAAACTCGCAATGTTGGTAAAAATAGATTAAACTGTCGTACACAGTAAAATCCTCATTTAGGAAATCCTGTAGATACTGGAGATCAATATCCACTTCACATTTCTTTGGATTCTTTTCCTTAAAGCCTCCTACATAACAACCATTCTTGAGGATCAGCTTTCCCATCAAACAATCTACTTTTCCATCATTAAAATCCAATCGTTCTAGTAAAGATTCCGGAGCTTCAAACTCATATTCTACAAGTTTCCACTCCCCATTAAGACATTCATAATAAGATGTCACAATATCATGCACCGGATGACCCGCAGACACCGAGATCCTGCCGTCTCCATAATTTATATCTTCACCCCACAGATCATAATCGAAATAGTTGCTATCCTCACAAGCGACGTAGCATTCGTTTTCATGCGTTTGATGCAAAACAAGAATTCCTTTTTCATCTTCACCATCGCATTTTTCATTGGTCTTTGCATATATTATCAACCAAGATTTTGCAATATTTTTATCTGAGTAGCCTATATCACCAACCTCTACAATATACGAGCTGTCTGGCACATATTTAAGCAAGACTCTTTCCAAAGAGTCTTGTGAGGCATCTTGAATCGGATCTGTCAAACGAATTGTTTCTGCAAAACAAGATAGCGAGCAAAGGATAAATGTTATGAAGGTAAAGGATCTCATAAAATCAAAAAAGGCAATGTTCAAGTGACCATTGCCCTATTCTTAACTCTTAATTCTTAATTACAAAGATTTAGCATGCTTTCAGACTCAAATCCAAGCCCTTTACAGAGTGAGTCAAAGCACCTACAGAGATGAAGTCGACGCCACACTCCGCATAGCTGCGAAGAGTGTCTATAGTGATACCGCCAGACGACTCAGTCTCATACTTGCCACCGATTCTCTCGACAGCCTTACGAGTAAGCTCTGTGCTGAAATTGTCGAGCATGATTCTGTCGACGCCGCCCACTTTCATCACCTGCTCAAGCTCATCCATATTGCGGACCTCGATCTCAATCTTAAGATCCTTGTTGTTGTCCTTGCAATATTGTTTAGCACGATTGATAGCTTTATCGATACCGCCTGCGAAGTCGACGTGGTTGTCCTTTAGAAGGATCATGTCGTAAAGGCCGATACGATGGTTTACACCACCACCAATCTTGACCGCCATCTTCTCGATGATACGCAAACCAGGAGTAGTCTTACGAGTGTCGAGCACACGAGTGTGAAGACCGTCAAGAAGTTTCACATATTTTCTTGTCTGAGTAGCGATACCACTCATTCTCTGCATAAGGTTGAGCACCAAACGCTCTGTCTGAAGAAGCGACTGAGTTTTACCCTCAACATAGAAAACAATATCACCCTTTTTGATTGTATCACCGTCGTGCATCAAGACATCCACCTTCAATTCAGGATCGAATTTTTTGAACACACGTAGAGCGATATCCACGCCAGCCAGCACACCGTCTTCCTTAACCAAAAGTTTAGCCTTACCCATTGCAGTGTCAGGGATACAGCAAAGAGTTGTGTGGTCGCCATCACCTATATCCTCGGAAAATGCCGTGTTGAGCATATCCTCTATTAATTCGTCTTCAGTCTTTTTCATCTTTTTACATTTAATTTGTTTTTGCAAATATATTGATTTTTTACGGTACACAATGAATTAAAATTAAAAATTATAATGAGGAATGCGGAATAAAGAATTTGGATATAGAGTCGAGCAATCCCATGCGTCTGGAAGACGCTATCTCCGTAACCCCGTACATACGCAGCGGAGCGGAGTATGTGCGGGGAATGCAAGGATAGAGAGACCCATAATCCCATGCGTCTGGAAGACGCCATCTCAGTAACCCCGTACATACACAGCGGAGCGGAGTATGTGCGGGGGATGCGAGGATAGAGAGACCCATAATCCCATGCGTCTGGAAGACGCTATCTCTGTAACCCCGTACATACACAGCGGAGCGGAGTATGTGCGGGGTGCGAGGATAGAGAGACCCATGCGTCTGGAAGACGCTATCTCTGTAACCCCGTACATACGCAGCGGAGCAGAGGATGTGCGGGGGATGCGAGGATAGAGAGACCCATAATCCCATGCGTCTGGAAGACGCTATCTCTGTAGCCCCGTACATACGCAGCGGAGCAGAGGATGTGCGGGGGATGCGAGGATAGAGAGACCCATAATCCCATGCGTCTGGAAGACGCTATCTCCGTAACCCCGTACATACGCAGCGGAGCGGAGTATGTGCGGGGACAAAAAACAAAGGTGACGAAGCACGACTCCGTCACCTAAAAAAATAAATGCAATACACTTGGATGAGTCATAAACACCCACCCTCTAATTTAAGGACAAACAAAAAACATTAACAAAAGCCGTAAACCACGAAACCTTTAGTTTCGAATATTCACGTCTTACATATATTAAAGAGTATTACTCTTATCTTCCTTATCTACAGAGATATTCTGCTGGCGATTAGCGAAATTCTTTTTCTCCTCATTTCTTGCCTTCTTAATCTCAAAGAAAGTGCGAGAATCAGTCTGATGCGCCACACCGTTAACCACCACATAATAGTTAGGAACTCTTTCACCTTTTCCGTTCATAGTGCATTTAACATATGTCTTCTCCACTGAAGCTATAGAAAAATCGTCAGCAGAAACTTCTGCATAAGCAGAGAATCCAGACATCATGACAATTGCACAAAGTGTTCTTAAAACAGCTTTCATTATTTATTTTTGTTAGATCTTATACTAAATTACAAACAAAAAGTGTGCCAACTTGTGAGTTTTTTGTGTATATTTGTAGATAAAATCAAAAAAAGAGGTTTAACCCATTGATTTTTCATTTTTTAAGTTTTTTAACATAAAAGAGAAATGAGAAAGATACTATTCAACATATTTTTAGCACTAAGCACAACTTTCACTTGTATTGCACAACAGAAAATAGAGCCCCTACCTATGGATCCGGCTCTTCGCTACGGTATTTTGGATAACGGTCTGACATATTACATCCGCCATAACGACACAGAAAAAGAGCGCGCGGATTTCTACATTGTGCAAAATGTAGGAGCAATTTTGGAAGAGGATAGTCAGAACGGTCTTGCCCACTTTCTTGAGCATATCGCCTTCAACGGCACAAAAAATTTTCCCGGCAAAGGTATCATAAACTACCTTGAGACTATCGGCGTGAAATTCGGAGCAAACATCAACGCCTACACATCTCTCGACGAAACCGTCTACAACCTTAAAGCAGTACCAACCTACCGTAGCGGCATCGTCGATTCATGCCTGCTGATTCTACATGATTGGTCGAGCTTCATATCATGCGAGGACGACGAGATCGACAAAGAAAGAGGAGTGATCCTGGAAGAGTGGCGTACTCGCAACACTTCCGACCGCCGTCTGTGGAAGAAATCTTCATCTATATTATATGAGGGTTCACAATACGCGAAACGTGACATCATCGGCGACACCGCCATCATCTTGAATTTTCACCCCGACTCTCTCCGTGCCTACTACAACAAATGGTATCGCCCGGATTTGCAAGGAATTATCATAGTTGGCGACGTGGATGTCGATTACGTAGAGAATAAGATAAAAGAAATGTTCGCCGACATTCCTGCGAGAGTCAACCCTGCGAGACGCGTGGTGTATGATCTGAAAAAACTTGACACGACTAAAGTATGTATTCAGACTGATCCAGAAGCAAAATACACAATGGGGAATATCACATACCGCCACGATGCCATGCCGTCGGAAGTATACGCTTCAATCGTAGGATACTCGACAAGCGTCATCGACAATCTGATCAGCAAAATGGTGAACGCCAGAATAGACGAAGTGATCAAAGAGAAGAACTGTCCATTCTCCTACGCGTCAATGTCGTACGGAAGTCAGGTGAAGAGCTGCGACGGTTATGAGCTCACTTACATAGTGAAAGACAACCGCTGCATGGAGGCTTCGGAAAAGATTCTTGCTTTGGCAGAGCAGGCGCGACGCTACGGATTCACAGAAAGCGAGTTATCCAGAGCAAAAGAGAGCACCGTCGCCTCTTTCGAGAAAGCATACGCAGAAAGGACAAAAGCAAAAAACAACTCTTTCGTGGGCGAATACAAACGTAATTTTACAACGTTCGAGCCAATTCCAGGAATCGAATGGGAATACAACACAATCAAGAGAATGCTTCCGTCGATCACAACCGAAATTGTCAACAAACGTTTCGCCGACTATTTCAAGACGAACCAGATCACAGTGTTGATGACTGCCGCAGACAAAGACAAAAACTCGCTGCCAACCGAAAAACAGCTGACTCAGCTGATCGCCGACCGAGAGAGAATCGCGACGTCGCCATATATAGACAAGGCGAAAAACAGTCCGCTTGTGAAGAAAGATCCAAAGCCAGGCAAGATTGTGGACATCTACCACAATCCGAAGCTCGACTACACAATGTGGACATTATCAAACGGAGCCAGAGTATTCATCAAATCCACAAAGCTTAAAAACGACGAGATTCTGATGACAGCTATCAGCGAAGGAGGAATCTCCACCGTCGACGACCTGAGCAAACTATCTTCCGCCAAAATCGCCGACAACATCGTCGAGAGCAACGGACTGGGAGAGTTTGACGCCACCCAATTGGAGAAAGCACTGGCAGGAAAGAACGTCACCGTCTCTCCATCCATCTCAATGTACGAGTCGAAGATCTCAGGCCGAAGCACGAAGAAAGATTTCAAGACAATGCTTCAGATGACATATTTAATGCAGACCTCCGTACGAAAAGATGCGGAAGCCTACGCGTCGCTGATGTCGCAATACGAGACTATTTTGGAAAACCGTTCGTCAGACCCGATGAACGACTACCGAGATTCCGTGCAGGTGCTGACGACAAGCAGAAACGCCTATACAAAACCATTTAAAAAGGAGTCGCTTTCAGAAGTAAACGAAACAGACGCGATAAAGGTTTACAAGTCGTTATTCTACTGTCCAGAGAAATTCACATACATTTTTGTGGGAAATTTGGAGGAAGATAGCGTCAGAAACGATATTCTTTCGTATATTGGCGGTATAAAATCATCCAAGAGCAAGCAAAAGGGTTGGATAGACAGAGGCATCAGACATCCATCCGGACATACAAAATGTGAATTCAGCAAGACATTGTCTAATCCAAAATCAGCCGACTATTTCTCATATATGGCTGAGATGGAATACAATCTGAAGAACAAATTGAAGCTTGCCATTCTCCGCTCGGTTCTCGACTACCGTTATTTGGAATCATGCAGAGAAAGAGAAGGGGGAACATACGGAGTAGCGGTCAGGCAATCGTCATCTGTCATTCCAAACCCATCCGCATATTTGAAGATTGCATTCGACACCGACCCTGAAAAAGAGACGCTGTTGAGCGGAATCATCAAAGAAGAGATTGACAAAATCATCAAAGACGGCATCCGCGACGACGATTTCCAGAAAGCCAAAGAGGCATTGCAGAAATCATTCGCGGAAAGTCTGCTAGAGAACGGCTATTGGAAAGGACAGCTAGAGCATCTTGAAAAATACGGCTGGTGTGACAATCCAACATACAGTGAGACACTCGCGTCGATCACAAAAGAGGATATCCGCCAGACGCTGAAGACGATTGTCGACGCAGGCAATCTTCTTGAAATAAAGATGAAGCCGGAAAAATAAGGTTGATGGTTGACGGTGGATGATTGAAGATGAGAGGTTAGAGGTGGATGGTGAATGGTTAGAGATATTGTGATGAGACGTCAATTTCCGAGAGGAAGAACCATCAACCATTAATCATCAACCATTAAATCATATAAGCTATGGGAAATGTAAGTTTCAACCAATACAAGAAAGACCAGCGAGAATGGGCGATCATCCGTCTGTTCCGCTCGAGTTTTACTGCCTTTCCCATAGGAGAACTTGAAAAATGTGAATGTCCGGATTTCATTCTCAGCACCGGTCGCAAGAAGATTGGAATAGAGTTGACGGAATTGAAATACGAGAGAGAAGACCGCGACTTCAATCTCCGGGCACATGAAGACTTTCTGACCGACATCATGAACGGAGCCAAGCAGATTGTGGAGAAAGTTTGCGATCAGGTTTTGGTAGTCGACGTGCATTTCACCAACGAGCTAGGGCCATCGGTGAGTGTGCCCAAAGAGAAAGCGTCGCAGCTGATGCGGCTTGCATTCACAGAAGCCATATCCAAAATCGTACTCGACAACATACCCATGTCAACAGGCAAAGAGTATATAATCGACAGAAGCAGCAAATATGGCGACACCAACCTGCCAAGCAAGATCGAGATGATACGCATCAAAAACATGACAGGCAGGTATGACGAAGGATTATGGTACGCAGGCATATCCACCAAAGTGAAGCCGATGAGCGTCAGCAGTGTGTGCGGAAGGATCAACGACAAAGATGCCAAAATTTCCCACTATGCCCCACTCGACGAGCAGTGGCTGATAATAGTGCAAAACAGTTTTCTGATGTCGAGTCTGTACAACCCGGACGATGTCAGGACAGCGTTGAACCATAAATATCAAAGCAAATTCGACAGGATCTTCGTATTCGAGAGAAGTGAAGGCACTGTCACAGAACTAAAAGTCAGCAAAAAAGCATAATTGTGAAATTATATAAAAACAAATATGGATTTTAATTTTGAAGGCCTTCTAATAGGCATCTGCACATTCTTGTGCATCGGACTTTTCCACCCGATAGTAATCAAAGCGGAATACTATTTTGGAGCAAAAAGATGTTGGTGGTGGTTTCCCATTGTCGGCACATTGGGGGTAGCCGGCAGTTTGGTATTGGAAAACACATTAGCATCTGCTCTTTTAGGAGTTTTCGCATTCTCATGTTTCTGGTCGATCATTGAGGTTTTTGAGCAAGAAAAGAGAGTGAAAAAGGGATGGTTCCCTAAAAACCCTAAGAGAAAGGACGAATATGACGAAAAATAGGCATTAAAACGCATAAAAAACGCATTTTTCAGCACCCCTTAGTGTTGCAAGTTTTAAACATTTTTCTTATTTTTGCAACAAATATAACAAAATTCAAGAGTATCGATGAGTGAAGAAGTAAAGCATACAGAGGACGAATATAATGGTAGTAGTATTCAAGTCCTAGAGGGTCTTGAGGCCGTTAGAAAGCGACCTGCGATGTATATTGGAGACATTAGCACAAACGGTCTCCATCACCTTGTATATGAGGTTGTCGACAACTCAATCGATGAGGCGTTGGCAGGCTATTGCAAGCACATTTCGGTAACAATCCACGAAGACAACTCCATCACAGTTGTTGATGACGGACGTGGTATTCCAGTAGACATCCATCCTAAAGAGAAAAAGTCAGCCCTTGAGGTTGTATTGACTGTGCTACACGCCGGAGGTAAGTTCAACAAAGACACTTACAAAGTATCCGGAGGTTTGCACGGTGTGGGTGTATCATGTGTGAACGCATTGTCTGACCACCTACACGTAGAGGTTCGTCGTGGAGGAAAGCTTTACATGCAGGAATATTCAAAAGGTAAGCCACTATTCCCAGTAAAGGAGATCGGAGAAGCCACAACATCAGGAACATCCGTTTCGTTCCATCCTGACGCAACTATCTTCACAGAGACAGAATACAAATATGAGACTTTGGCGACACGTATGCGAGAGCTTGCATACTTGAATGCTGGAGTAGAAATCACATTGTCTGATGAGCGCGAAAAGCATGAAGACGGCACATTCAAAAAAGAAGTGTTCTATTCAGAGCGTGGACTATGTGAGTTCGTTGAATATATCGAGAAAGCAAAAGAGAGTCTGATCGGACAGGTGATCCACATCAACACAGACAAATTCGGAAGTCCGGTTGAGGTAGCGATGACATACAACAACACTTATAACGAGAGCATATTGTCGTTCGTCAACAACATCAACACAAAAGACCACGGAACACATGTGCAGGGATTCCGCCGTGCGTTGACTCGTACACTAAAGAAATACGCCGACGACAACAAGTTGCTTGAGAAAGCCAAGATTGAGGTCAATCCAGAAGACTTCCGTGAAGGTTTGACAGCAGTCGTTTCAGTCAAAGTAGCCGAACCACAGTTTGAGGGTCAGACAAAAGGCAAGCTAGGAAACAGCGAGGTGCAAGGTATTGTAGACAAGGCAGTCAGCGAATGTCTTGAGGCATTCTTGGAAGAGAATCCTACACAGGCGAAGATGATTGTCGACAAAGTAATTCTTGCCGCAAAAGCGCGTACGGCTGCAGCACACGCCCGCCAGTTGGTACAAAGAAAATCTCCTCTATCTGGAGGTGGAATGCCAGGAAAATTGTCAGACTGTTCAGACAAAGACCCAGCAAAATGCGAGTTGTTCCTTGTCGAGGGAGATTCCGCCGGCGGTACAGCGAAGCAGGGACGTGACCGTCACTTCCAGGCTATCCTGCCATTGAGAGGTAAGATTTTGAATGTAGAGAAGGCCATGCCGCACAAAGTGTTGGAAAGCCAAGAAATCAGAAATATCTATCAGGCACTTGGAGTGACAATTGGCACAGACGAAGATCCAAAGGCTTTGAACTTGTCAAAGCTCCGTTATCACAAGGTGATCATCATGACCGATGCCGATGTCGACGGTAGCCATATCGACACATTGGTATTGACATTCTTCTTCCGCCACATGCGTGAGTTGATAGAAAAAGGATACGTATATATTGCGATGGCGCCACTCTACCGTTGCTGCAAAGGCAAGATTGAAGAATATTGCTGGAACGACAAAGAGAGAGATGAGTTTATCGCCAAATACGGAAACGGAAGCGAAAGTGGAATCACGATCCAGCGTTATAAGGGACTTGGAGAGATGAGCGAGAAACAGCTACGAGACACCACAATGGATCCAGAGAAGCGCACAATGAAGCGTGTGACGTTGGAGGATTTCTCAACAGCGGACTACACATTCTCAATGTTGATGGGAGACGATGTTGCACCACGTCGTGAGTTTATCGAAGAGAACGCAACATACGCAACTATCGACGCGTAAAAATGCTAGAAAAATAGAAAAAAACAAAAAGAGACGTCAAATGCGTCTCTTTTTGTTTTTCACAAATGGAAATAGCAATTGTTTCCGCGTCTGGAAGACGCTATTTTCTGTAACCGGGGGTGCCGAAGTGCACTACGAAGTAGTGCGCTGGCACCCTCGGCTATGCGCTGGCACCCTCGGCTATGCACAGGCACCCTCGGCTATGCACAGATGCCTCCAGGATATGCACAGGTGCCTCCAGGATATACACAGGTGTCCTCGGCTATGCACAGACACCCTCGGCTATGCACAGACACCCTCGGCTATGCACAGACACCCTCGGCTATGCACAGGCACCCCGGCTATGCACAGGCACCCCGGCTATGCACAGACACCCTCGGCTATGCACAGGTGTCCTCGGCTATGCACAGACGCCACCAGGATATGCACAGGCAGCCCGGCTATGCACAGACACCCTCGGCTATGCACAGGTGCCTCAAGGCTATGCACAGGTGTCCTCGGCTATGCACAGGTGCCACCAGGATATAAGGTATATACTGACACAAAAAAAGAGACGCCGTAATACGACGTCTCTACATAATCATATTATTTCGATATTATTCCTCAGCCTTAGCTTCCTTTACGAAATCAGTCATGTTAGCACCTACAAGAAGATTATACCAAACCATAATTTTCTTGATATCACTCACGTGTACACGACTACGATCAAAGTTTGGCAACACCTCACCGAAGTATGCGCGCATCTGCTCAGCATCGTTAGATGGTTTAACAGAAGTAGCAGCACCGTTCTCCTTCTTCTTGATTGAATCAAACACAGAAGCCAAAGAGACTTCACCTTCGTCTGTATATATAGCTATATCATTGAGAGAAATAATCTTTTCCGTTGCATACGCAGGAGTCTTCTTTCCTGAAGCCAACTCCTCAACGATAAGCATATTCTTGCCCTGCGACGCCAATTTGAATAGTCCTGGGCGACCTGCGATTGATAAAATTCGCCTTAACATTATCTATAATTTTACTTAAAACTAAATTCTTTTTATATAAAAAATACAATTTTCCACAAAAGTATAAAAATTGCATTACTTGCAAAGCGATTTGACGAATTAATTCGTAATTCGTAAACCATAATTATAGATTAAGCATGCAAAAGAAATGGGAAACATATTCTTAGAAGCAGTTTTTTTGCTGAAACCCAATAAAGAATTTGGTTATAGTTATTGAGGATTGTCACTGCCATACAATCCTATGCGAGTCCAAAGTGCGAGCGGAAAAAATAGCGTTCATTCTACTACTACTGTTATTGTTTGCACTCACATTCGGTTCGCACTTGGGGGAGGAGTTCGGGTATTTCGCCCGTAGCAATTTCAAACCTCTTTTCAATTAAACTTGAACAGTCCATTAAAAAAATAGTGTCCAAACTCAAAAAAATTCCGAAAATCCCTTGTAGAATAAAAAAAAGTCACTACTTTTGCATCGCAATTCAGAAATGGTGGGTGTAGCTCAGTTGGTTAGAGTATCAGATTGTGGTCCTGAGGGTCGAGGGTTCGATCCCCTTCACCCACCCAGAAAGAGAGATTGTTCGAAAGAGCAATCTCTTTTTTTATCTTTATAAGGCGTCCAACTGTGTATATCGTTGTGATCACATGCTGACATTAAGGAAAACATATAGGTATAATACATCTATCATTGCGTTTTTCGCATATGAGATAATATATTTTAGTTTTATTAAGATTTGTTGAAATAAAAAGTCCAATAAGGATATAGTTTTTATTAAAACACGAATTATATTTGTAGACATAAAAGGATTTTGGTGAACCCAGAGTCGACATTGGCAATATGCCGAGATATATTTGTCGAACGCGAAAACTTTAGAGACATGAAAACATTAATAAAAGCAACTATCATTGCACTATTTGCATTAATCTCGACATCGTGTGACTTCGAGAGCACATATGACGAAGACGATGCATACTATCTATTCAACGGAAAGACATGGTCGAGAATAGAAGAGAGTCCACACTCCTACTATTACTTTGTATGCTACGAATTCCACAATGACGGGTCGTACACATATTGGTTTTACGAAGATGATGTCAGAGCACCGGGCCCCGCATTCAGCATAGAGTCTGGACGTTGGGAGGTCATCTCACACGGACACAAAGATGACATCAAGCTATATGGCAGAGGAAGAGAAGACATCTACGACGTCGATGAATTCCTTGATGGGCTAAGCGATCACAATTCTTATAGTGTGATCGAAGACTACAAAAGAACGATAGATGAGCTATACCATTACTAATAAAGCATAAATAATCAGAAGACGGGAATTTTCCCGTCTTTTTTGGTATATTCTAACCAAATATCATCACAAGCCATTCTTTAATGAGCATAAAAGGAGTTTATTTTCTCAAAATTTTGCCAACTCCGATTAAATATTTACTTTTGTCTAATTTTAGGACATACATCACATAGTTTATGATAGGGAAATACAACAATATGAAAAAATTATTTATAGCACTTTTAATAATCGCCTCTGCTGTGGGAAATGTTTTCTCACAGACCATGCTTATATCCGGAGGTAACGACCATGGAGTGGCTCTATGTAATAAAGGACAGATATTTGCGTGGGGAAACAACAAAGGGAATCGATTAGGACTAATGCCGCCATACGACTCAGAAACGGTTGTAAATAAGCCTCAATTGGTAAACATTCCTGTAGGACTGACATTTTCTCAAGTATCAGCAGGATCTGGTTCTCACACAGTTGCTCTTTCATGTAAAAAGGTTGTCTACGCATGGGGAGAAAACGAGCAATATCAAGCAGGACAACCGACAGGAGACGTTGTCTCAAAACCAATGCCTGTATTATGTGGAGAAGCGACAGACCATGGATACGAAGAAGATGGAGTCACCAAGGGAAAATATTTAGGTGATGTCAAAAAGATCGCAGCCACGACTGCCGCATCATTAGCTTTACTTGATGATGGAACTGCTGTGATGTGGGGGGGAAATGGAAGATACCAAGGATCAGAAACGTCCCCATTGTTTAAGACAGAGACTCCAGAACCTATATATATACGCGACGAAAACAATAAAATACTTGAAAATATCATCGATATTTCAGGAGGAGACAACAACCTAACCATAATAGTTGGAAAATCACCAACAGACATGATAGGAACAGTGTATTCCATGGGAAACTGGAATGGTAGAGGAGGAAACGGATCAACACCAGGCAGTGATTGTTTTGTTGCCAAGCCTGTAATTATTGCAGACCCTAATGACGGACAGGAGCCATCCGCAGACAATAAAACACTAAATGCAGTTAAGACATCAGGAATTGCCGACGCAGGAGGTTTCGCATTCGATGAAAATGAAGGATTCCTTTACAGTTGGGGAAACAACGGATGGGGAGGTATGGTTGGATCAGAGAAAACACAAACATACACTTATGCATCTAAAGTCATTGCTGGTGAATACTCTCAGATTTCGAAAGAAGCATACATGACCAATGTGCACCAAGTAATTGGAGGAAATGGATATGGTGCATTGGTTACAGAAGATGGTTATCTTTTGTATATGGGTGGGCACAACCCTTCAGGAAGAGATGGAGGTATAGTTCCAAGTTCAGAATGGGCGGCGAGCACCAAACTTAATAACGGAACAGGCAATGACCCTGGACCTATATTTGCTAAATACTGTAAAGGAGAAAAAGATCCAAGCAAGGAAGTCATTGTAGATGACGCTGCGGCTATCGGTAGAGGCGACCTTTTTGGATTTATGGTGAATAAAGATGGAGATTTCTACGTTTGGGGAAATTCAAAATGTCCAGGCGACGACATGCCTGCTGAAGTTGGAGTTCTAGGACTCGGATTTAATGGTGCGGCTGACGATCCTGAAGGCAAAGGATACAGAACATGTCTTTCTAAAATAGAATTGGACTGTGAGCCTCAAGACGAGTGTCCAAAAATATATATGGTAGGACCCAGAAAAAAATGTCCAGGAGAAACGGACTCTCTTTATTGTGGATTCACACCAACAACAAAATCTATAAGGCATTATTATTTCAGATGGAGTTTGGATGGTGTAGTACTAAATGAATCTACACTAAAACAGGCAGAAGATGTAGCCAACAAAATTGCGTCAGCCTCAGATCAGAATGCAGTAGAGACAGATCCTTGGAACAGCTGGATTGTCGAGATAAAAGACCCTGGCATTTACAAGGTTGAAATATTCTATATTGGCAACAACGTTCCTTGTACAAATTGCGAAACAGCAGAAGGTGAGATTGAAGTTATCGACATGGATATGCCAATCGATACAGCTATTCCATTGAGTTGTGTGGTGGACACTTTGAAGCCAAGTAAAACAGATGACATCTGTTTCAAAGCAGTTGTAAACAATAAATTTTATTCCGCTAAGGACAAAGTGACATTTGCTGCTTTCTCTACTCCAGACAGCAAAGATACTCTTGAAGTTTTCCATACTGCTGGAGATGGAGGAGAGATCATGTGCTGCATCACAGGAGACAAAATAGACCGTACCCTTGGAGTAGAGACAGGCAAAGATACTCTTTATCACATATGGCTAGAGGACATCACGAAATTCGAGACAGTTCTCAATGAGGTGAATACTCCAGCAAAAGCAGATGGTGGCTATCAATCTTTTGGTACATTATTAAGATTGTCCACTGCTGCTGAATTAATGTCTTTTGAAATATATGCTTCCGGATACAATCCTGGGGCTTCAATAGAAATCACGCCAATCATATTAAGTGCCGGAAAAACAAAAGACGGACAATACGTAGTAGGCAATGTATATTCAAAAGGAAAGACTCAGTCATTCACCATTGGAACCACTCCTACACTATGTTTGGTAGATGTTGGAGTCAAACTTCCGGCAAACGCAGCCAGAGGAACAGAGTATTTGTTGGCTTTGGAATTGGACGGAGACGGATGCAACATCTACAAAATGCCTTATTCTGACCCAGGAACAACTATTTACTTTACAGATCCTATAGAGGACCCCGATGGTTTTGGAATCACTATTACCGGTGCGACACAAAATAGCATTATACCTGGCGGAAGTGCACAAGGATATAGAGCGACACCATTTGTCAATATCAAATTCGGCAAATTGACCGACTACGACTGTGGTCGTATCATGTTGTCTTCTAAATATTATTGTCCTCCATGTAATGATCCAAAGAATTTGGAGATTACTGCAAGCGAGACAATCAAAAATGATGTGGATGCCGACTACAAAAAAGTGGTTGAGCTATGTAAGGAGAGCGACGAGTTGGTTTTGGATATTGAGCCATTGGAAGGCAAGAAAGATCCAAATGCACAATTCGACATTCACTGGTATGACGAGAATCCTTTAGGATCAGCTACCGCAAAAGCGATAAAAGAAGATGAAACAGGAAATGCCACAACTCTTGAATTAAAGACCGACTGGGCTACTGTGGCAGGAGCAGCGGATATAAAGAAAGACGTCGAAAAGGTTTACTATGTCAAGGTCCACGACCACGAGAAACCAGGCTGTGTACATTACGATTCCATCAAAGTGATTGCTCATCCTGCACCTATAGACTCTCTTGAATGGATGGAGTTCTGCGAGGGATCATTGGCGACAGAGCCTACTTTTGAAATCGCAGACATGACAATCAACTGGGTTGATGAGCCTACAAATGTTGTCGGCCTGACTGGTCCGGCTACAGGAACCGGCACAAAAGAGTACACATATAAATATAAAGTTGTTGACAACAAGACTGGTTGTGAAAGCGTAGAGCACACTTTGACTATATCTGTCGACAAGACTGGCAAACCAGACGTAAAGGAACAGATTTCCCTATTAAAAGATCCGTCTGTCAAATACAATCTGTCTGCAGCAAAAAACAGCGTTGACCAAGACTGTGAAATCCTATGGTATGAGTCGGAGACTGCAACGTCGGAAATGACAAACACAAGCATTCCATTGGACAAAGCTGACACTATAATAGTTTGGGCAGAGCAATACAATACCGTAACAAAATGTACAAGCGAGCGAGTAAAAGTAGAGATCATAATCAATGATGCACCAGTGCCAGAGGTCACTAACGAATCATTGTGTCTTGACAATGAGATCCCTGATCTATCGGAATATGTCAAGGCAAAAGACTCCGACCACGAGCTTAACTGGTATGACGATCCAGCGGCAGCAAAGGGAACAGGTAGCCAAACAGCACCGTCGTTCAAAGCGACTGCAGCCGGAACATACAAGTTCTATGTCAGCCAGACCAACAATTTGACAAAAGCAGAAAGTGAAAAAGCGACCTTGACAATCACAGTTCATGAGGCTTCCACACTTGATTTGTCTGCCAACAAAACAGAGTATTGTATCAATGAGACAGCTGAAGAACTGACATTCAAAGCCAATAGCGACGGTGATTTCACTACAGCTAATTGGTCGAAAAAATCTGATATGTCTGATGCGACAGCCTCATTGACTCCAAAAACAGACGAGAAAGGTGATGTGACATATTACGCACAAGCGGAATATACAAATAAAGATGCTCAAAAGAAATATGCGAGCACCGTCTGCTACGGAAAAATTCAGGATATCACTGTCACAACAAATAAGACAGAGACACCTGATTCTGAAACGAACTTTACAGTTCAGTATTTGAAGGTGGAAGGAGAAGCAACAGGCTCATTCAAAACTCTTCTTGACCAAGACAACACAGCAGTAAAAGCAGAAGCAGGTCACACATTAAAATGGTACGACGAAAACAAGAAGCCGCTAAGTGCGGAACCAGCTCCTGAGTACATAGCAAATGAGACAGGAGAAAGAAAAGTGACATATTACGTTTCACAAATCAACTCTACAACGGGTTGTGAAAGTGAGCTAAAAGAAGTCACAGCGATTATTTCTTCGTTCCCTGCTCCAGAGGTGAAAGCTCTCACATTTTGTCAGGAGTCAAATGAATTGAAATCACCATACCCATTGACTGCAACAATCAGTACAAAGGGAGGATTCGCAGCGGGTGATTATCAACTTATATGGTATAAGCAGGATCCAAAAGCAAATCCTGGTGCAGAGGAGTTCATAACCATTGATTTGAGTTTAGAGGATCTATCATACGATGCAACCACTGAAACAGAGAAAGATTTCAAATATTGGGTTGTCCAGAGATATAATGGTCCAGGAGGAGGACAGAGCCCTGCAGCGGAATTGCTAGTCACTATATATTCAAAGCCAATTTTGAAAACTTCAGAGCCTAAGCCTATTTGCTTGGGTGGAGAAGTAGACTTGAAAGATTTGTATACGATTTCAAACAGAATTTCCAACCAACAATATGAACTTGAATATTTTGGAACAAGTGGAGATATTGTCAAGACATCAAAAGCGACAGAGCACGGCAAATACAAGAGTAGAGCATGGTTTACTCTATCAAGTGGCGAAGTCTGTGCTTCAAAATTTGAGGAAGTGTTTGTGACAGTCAACGAATTAGAGGTTGCGATTAAAGGAGACAACACAACATGTCCAGGAATAGGTGTTGATTTGACAGCAGTCTTGACATCTAAAAATATGGATGCAAACGACGTGCCAAGCTACTCATGGAACGTATCGCCGACAGGAGTCACAGGACAAATGGAGACATTAAATACTTCTGCCGAAGGATTGAATAAGAAGGGAGACAAGATAACAGTCAACCTTGAAGTGTCAATGGGTGCATGTAAAGGCAAGAAGCCAGTCGACGCTCACATTATCACAGTCGATGATCCAGGTGTTGACGGAACAATCAAGTTCGACGAACAATATAACACCAACAGTGGAAAAGGAACATACACATTGTCAAAGAACGGTATTGTTGAATTCGACGGATGTAATAGCAAAGTAGACGTTCTCTTTAATGTCAAGCATACAGAAGAAGAGTTCACGTATGAAAACTTGGAAACTGGAGAAAAGAAGACAGGAAAATTCAGCAATGGAGAAGGTCATTTTGATATCAAAGCTGGATTTTATGAAGTTTCTTATGTCAATGGATGTGCCACATCATTCAAATTTGATGTAAAAGATAAATCTTTGAACATTATCGGATCACCATCAAGTTGGGCAGTATGTGAAGGCTCACCGCTTACAATCAAGATTTTAAATGACGTTGTCTACACACCATTTGCATATGATCCTAAAAAGCATAAGATTGAGTGGCAGAAAGATGGAGTCACTCTCCCTAATTATAATACAGAAGTACTGAATATCCCGTCTACGACACCAGACGACAATGGAGCATACAGTTACACCGTGACATCATCAGGATGTGTCTATCACGACAAGATTGCGATGGGAGGAAGTTTCAAATCAAAGCCAAAGGTAAAAATCAACGAATCACTTCTTGCTAAGGACGGCATTTATGAAGCAGTCCGTACTACACCAACAGAAATCACTCTTCCTATTGTTCAATCTGTAGGAATAGACATGACAAAGCTAAAGGATAAGATTATTTGGAAAGAAGAAGGTGTAGAGGTAAACATAGGAGAAAAGCTGACTATTGCAAGTGTCGATTCAGACCATGAATATAACGTTATTATTGCAAACGGAGATAAAGGTTCTGACTCAGAGTTTTGCGGAACATCATTGGACATCACACTAAAAGCAGACGCACTTCTGACTATCGAAGCAAATCTTATCGACGCAGAAGGAAAACTGACTAAAGACATGTGTCTGAACGAAGAAGGCGTCGGATTTAAAATTGACACAACAGGAACAGGGAACATTCTTCATCCTGACAAATTCACATTCAAGATTGTCGAGACAATCGATGGTGTCAAGAAAGATATAAAATTGGCTAAGAAGGATGATTATCTATTTGCAGAGATTTCTCCTAAAAAGTCGGCCAAATATGATATTGTATACAAATATGAAATCGGCGACCAAGATTCTTCAAAAGCATCAGAAATCACCGTTCATCCTGCTTACGAAGTGGATTGGGATCGTGACGTACGCTTATGTGATGGAGAAACCGGATTCATCCAAATCACGAAAGCAGAGCCTGCATCTGAAATCGAACTCACTTGGGAATCTGACGAATGTTTGATCAATGGTTCAAAAAATGGAGCAAATGTAAAGGCTGTTTTCTCTGGATCTGGATTGGTCACTAAAAAAGCAATGACATTAGTAGCTTCAAACGGAGGAATTTGTGCAGACAAGAAGTTTTATCCGGAATTTACAATCGATAAGGCAATAGAAGGAAACATCATAGCCCCTGAATTTGTCTGTGAAGGACATACAACCACATTGGATGCGTCACCTTTCAAAGCAACAGAATATGTTTGGAGTTCAACTGATCAATTAGGTGAAGGAGTCACATTGACCGGTCCGTCCATCAATGTGGTTTCAAAGCCAGGCTACGCATCATACATAGTCGAAATGAAACGAGGTGCCTGCACACAAACAGCTGATGCCACTATAGAAGTAAGATATGCGCCAAGATTCGACAGAATCGACTCTTTGTCGTTCCGTTCTATAGAGATTGTATTGCAGTCGAATACAGGAACCGCTCCTTTCCAATACATTGTCGATGACAACTATGATGATAAAATCGGTGAACCAATAAAAGACAATTTGGAATACGGAAATCATAACGTCAAAATCATAGATGCTGCGGGATGTCTGATCGACTCTTCTTTCGTCACACATGCTCCAGGTCTGGAATTCCCTATCCATATATCTCCTAACGGAGACGGAATAAATGATGCATTTAACATTCCAGTACTAAGAGACGCTTATCCAGACGCCAATATCAGAATCTATGACCGTTGGGGTAAGAAACTTGCTGACTACAAGGCTGGCAACGCAGAAATGGATTGGGATGGAACATACAACGGTGTACAGATGCCATCTACCGACTACTGGTATGAGATTGAAATCAAAGAGATAAAAAAGACCTACACAGGTCACTTCACTTTGATTCGCCAATAATAAAAAGGAGACGGCAACGTCTCCTTTTTTATAATGCTGAATGCTAAATGCTAAATGCTGAATAAAAAAATTAAAATAAATTTTGCATTTCGCATTTCTAATTCCTAATTTTAAAAGTTGTGCAGATTCATTTAATAGAAAAAGAGAGTCTTAGCAGCACCAACGTTACGCTTGCTGATTTGCTGAGAATGGTGCCTGACATTGAAGAAGGTACAGTTGTAAGAGCTATTGAACAAACCGCTGGCAAAGGTCAACCTGGAAATCATTGGGAGTCGGAGCCAAAAATGAATATTACAATGAGTCTTCTTCTCCGTCCTGATTTCCTTTCCATAGTCGACCATTTCTACATATCAATCGCAATGTCGCTCGGCATCACAGACTATCTTATAAGCAAGGGCATCAATGGAGTCTGCATAAAATGGCCAAACGACATCTACGTCAGCAACAACAAGATCTGCGGAATACTCATAGAAAACAGTATCATTGGTCATACTATCGACAGTTCCATCGTCGGCATCGGATTGAACATAAATCAAAAGAAATTCGTGAGCGATGCTCCTAATCCAATTTCACTCACTAACATAACAGACAAGACATACGATCTGTCGACCGAAATGACTCTGCTATGCAATGCCCTACTCCGCCGATACGCCATGTTGGCAAACGGGAATATGGAGACCCTACGTGATGAATACATCTCCCGACTTTATCGTTTCAATGAAATGGCAGACTATAAACTCCCGTCTACAGATACTATTTTCAAAGCGAAAATCATCGACGTCGCGCCTGAAGGCAGACTGATTATGGAGAGTGACAGCGGGAAAATAATGAAATTTGCATTCAAAGAGGTGGTGTTTGTCAATTTGTAATTCCTAATTCATAATGCTTAATTGACAAGAAAATATTACTTTTGTTGTCAGAATTGTATAAGATGGGAAGAATACTCGCAATCGACTATGGACAGAAACGTATCGGCATCGCCGCCACAGATCCGGAGCAAATCATCGCTAACGGATTAGATACCGTTTCGCCAAATGAAATATTCCAGTTTTTATCCGACTATTTCGCAAAAGAGACTGTCGACAAAGTCGTCATCGGCAAACCTCAAAACATGAACGGTGAAGCGTCCGCCTCAATGAAATATATTGAGCCATTCGTGAAAGGATTCAAAAAGAAGTTTCCCAACATGCCTATTGAATTCCACGACGAGAGATTCACTTCCGTCCTTGCCAACAGGGCCATTCTGGAGAGCGGAGTGAAAAAGAAAGAGCGTCGAGAAAACAAGAAGCTGGTCGACAAAGTCAGCGCGGTGATTATTCTTCAATCATATCTTGAAAGTCAAAGAATGAAATTCCTATAAATAAGATAAAACAACATGATATATCCTATCACAGTGTACGGACTACCCGTTCTTAAAAAAGTTGCTTCAGAAATCACTCCCGATTACCCAAATCTATCAACGGTAATCGAAGACATGTATAAGACATTGACTCATGCCGAAGGTGTCGGTTTGGCTGCCCCACAGGTGAACTTGTCTATCAAACTTTTCATTGTTGATCTGACATGTTTGGCTGATGAGAATCCTATATACAAAGATTTCAAGAAGACATTCATCAACCCAGAGATCACTTTCTACAGCGAAGAGGAGGAGAAGGGAGAAGAAGGATGTCTGAGTCTGCCAGGCATCTCAGAACCAGTAAAACGATCAAAGAAAATACGTATCAAGTATCAGGATGAGAATTTTGAATGGCACGACGAGGAGTATGAAAACTTTTTCGCGCGCGTCATCCAGCACGAATACGACCATTTGCTAGGCAAGGTGTTCATCGACAGGATCTCTCCGATCCGCCGTCAGATGAACCGTAGCAAAATCAATGCCATGCTTAAAGGCAAAGTGAAATGCAGATACAATGTCAAGACTGTATAACCATGGCTAAAACAGAAGATCAATTCGACAAAGCGATTCAAGTTTGCCGCGACGTCTACTCAAAGAAGCTGAAGGATTACGGTGCTGCATGGAGGATTATGCGTCCGTGTTCCATCACCGACCAGATTTTCATCAAAGCCAATCGTATCCGCACATTGGAGACGAAGGGAGACCACCGTGTGGACGAAGGTATCCAGCCAGAGTTGATAGGCATCGTCAATTATGCCATCATAGGTATGATCCAGCTAAGCAAAGGTTTTGCTGACGGTGACGACATCACTGTGGATGAAGCCCTTAGTCTTTACGACGAGTATATGCAAAAGACACGCACTCTTATGCTCGCTAAAAACCACGACTATGATGAAGCGTGGAGAAGCATGCGCACCACGTCGTACACAGACTTGATTCTGATGAAGATATACCGCACAAAGCAAATCGAGAGCAACAACGGAAAAACTATAATTTCTGAGGGAATCGAGGCAAACTATATGGACATGGTGAACTATGCCATTTTCGGCCTAATCAAAATCGACGAGGCTGAAAACAAATAATCATTATGGAGACGGGAGGCATTCCCGTCTCATTAATATTATCATACAGTCTGACAATATGCCAGGCGAATCAACCATACAACATAAATTCGAATCTCACAAATGAGGAAGAAGCTGTCAATCCTTATCAAAAAACTTAGAAACACGACGCTGCGCAAAATATTGGTTTTTGTGTCACGTCTTATCGTAGGATTACTTTGCCTCATTCCAGGATACGAATCCATCGTCGACCCCGTAGGATCGAACATTTTGTGTGACAGATACCTGCACTGTCTCAAATTAGACGTGCTGCTGCCATTATCATACATAATATCCATCTCCATTTCGTCGCTCCAGTTCGTGATCGGAGTATGCATGACATTAGGAGCCAAAATCAAATGGACATCGATAATGGCGACGATCTTCCTAACGGTACAGATCATCACGTCCGCCACCACAATCCACCAATGTCCAGATATTTACGACGGAATCACCCGCACCATCAGTGCACATACATTCGGCAGCTCGATCGCCCACAATATAATGTTGCTGGGATTGGCGTCACTGGTATTCCATTGGAGAAATTATAATTTAGCATTATATACGAAGCGTACAGAGTGGATTATCTCCATCTACGGATTCGCATTTTCAGTCGTGATGGCGATCCACTGCTATTTCTCACTTCCGATTCTAGACCTCACCGTCTGCAAAGAGGGAGACCCGATACAAAATGTGATCGAATACGCAGAGAAACACCAGATTGAAATCGACGAGAAGACCCAAGTTGCGATGTCTAAGAAAGGATACTCCTTCATTCTCGTAAGCCCAGACATCACACAGGCAAGCACAACATATAGAAAACAACTAAACAAACTATACTCATATTGCAAAAACAACAATTATGATTTTGCAATGCTCACCACAGCCGACCCAAACAGCCGTGAAGTGGATGAATATATAATAGAGACTTCTGGAGCCGAATACCCATTCCTCCAAATCAGACGTGAACTAACAGACGCTTTTGTCCGATCAAATCCAGAATTATTTCTGTTGAAAGACGGAATTGTGGAAAAGAAATTTTCATGCTATGAGATACCCACCTACGAGAAACCGTTGGAAGAAGAAAACACAGAAGTTTCCGAAGGCTGGAACGACGTAGCTAAAAGCATATCTTTCTTCGGTGTGCCACTGATAATCATACTAATATACGATTATCTGATAGAATTGGCTAAACTGCTCTACAGATTTTGGAAAACGAAGCGAAAGAAGAAAGAGGCAGCAGAGACAGAATCATAAAAGTGGAGATAAAAATTCGCGTCGGCACAAAGACAGAATGGCACTGTACCTTTAGCAAATGATTTTCGAGGATTGTTAAGGGCGGAACGCCCTAACCCATTCCATTCCGCGAGCCCAAAGGGCGAGCGGTAAAAAATGTTTCATTGTGCTTCTATTTTTTTATTAACGTGAGTTCGATGATTTGTAATCTGTGAATCATTTTCCACTTTCTGATTAATATTTAACCTCCTTTTCTCATAAAAAGACGAAGTCTTTCTCTGTGAACTTTTCTCTCTGTAGTTTTATTAAATTTTATGTGCTCGCCTACGGCTCGCACGTGGGAAGGGGTTAGGGCCAATATCAATCAAACATGGGTCCTTAACAATCCTCAGTTATGACACTCAGTCTATCTGTTTTCTTATTTTTTATCGAACTCACGTTAAAATTAGACAGTCCATAAACCGTTTCGATAATGGGTGGATAAAAATTCGCGTCGACACAAATACAAAATATTTAACAAGTTTTAGATAATCACCCAAATGTATTATCTTTGTACACGAATTGAATTTAGAATAAACATAAATTAAATATCAACGAAAATGAGAAAGAAAATCGTAGCAGGAAACTGGAAGATGAATACAACTCTTCAGGAGGGTATCGCTTTGGCAAACGACTTGAAGAACGCATTGGCAGGCAAGACTCCAAAGTGTGATGTAGTAGTTTGTACTCCATACATCTCAGTTGCAGCAGTTGCTGAGACAGTAAAAGGATCAGTTATCGGCGTAGGAGCTGAGGATTGTTCAGCAAACGAGAAGGGCGCATTCACAGGAGAGGTTTCTGCAAGCATGGTTGCTTCAACAGGTGCTAAGTACTGTATTCTTGGACACTCAGAGCGTCGTCAGTACCACGGAGAGGACAACGCACTTCTTATCAAGAAGCTTAACTTGGCTTTGGCTAACGGTCTAACTCCAATCTTCTGTGTAGGAGAGGTTAAGGAAGAGCGTGAGTCTAACACATTCAAGTCAGTTATCGAGGGTCAGATGGCAGCTGTTTACACTCTTTCTGCAGCAGATTTCGCTAAGGTTGTTATCGCATACGAGCCAGTTTGGGCTATCGGTACAGGTTTGACTGCAACTTCAGCTCAGGCACAGGAGGTTCACGCATTCATCCGTGCTTCTATCGCAGCTAAGTACGACAAGGCTACAGCAGACAACACATCAATCCTTTACGGTGGTTCTTGCAAGGGAAGCAACGCTCCTGAGTTGTTCGCTCAGCCAGATATCGACGGTGGTTTGATCGGTGGTGCCGCTCTTAAGGCAGCTGATTTCATGCAGATCATCGAGGCTTGGAAGTAATAATTCCAACGATTAGAAAAACAAAATGGTTCGGCGAAAGTCGAACCATTTTTGTTTTATAAAACCTGGTACAATATAAATCTCAATCATCTTCTACATCAATATACTCACTACCCTTTCGTGCATCGTCAAACTTCTGTTTCATTGTTGGATTATTACGTGTAAGTTTCTTGATAGTCAGAGACTCAGCCTTGTCGTTGGCGAGACGAAGATTGTTCTCACTTCCTATAAGAGCATCCTTGATCTTCTGAAGATGCTGAATTGACTTATCAATTTCATCAATAGCAGTCTTAAATTTCTCACTTGCAAGACGATAGTTTTTTCCAAACTTATCCCGAAAATCATTAAGTTGATTCTCGAAATTTGACACGTCGACCGACTGGCTCTGTGCTATTGCCAATTGCTGTTTATATTCCAAACTTTTCTTTGATGTCTGAACCAACAGAGAAATGAGTGGCAAAAAGAACTGAGGTCGGATAACATACATTTTGTCGTACTTGTACGACACATCCACTATACCTCCATTGTAGAGTTCATTTTCAGGCTCCAGCAGAGAAACAAGTACCGCAAACTCACACTTTTTTGCTTTACGGTCGGCATCCAACTTCTTAAAGAAATCTTCATTCTTATGTTTGGAAGCAGTCTCGTCGGCCTCATTCTTCATCTCAAACATGATTGACACATATTCTGTGCCATCATCAGCGAAATCACGGAAGATGAAATCGCCTTTGCTACCTCCAGAAGCGTCGTTATCCTTCTCGAAATATGCATTAGGCATCACAGAACGCATCATCTGGTTGAACTGAGTGGAGCAATGGATTTCTAACGTCTCGCCTATCATCTTTGTCGACATGCGGATCTTCAAATCTTTATAGTAATCCACCTGCTCTTTTGCCATCTTTAGTTGATACTCGTACTGTTCTTTGATAGAATTTTCAGAGTTGACAGCTTGTTGTTTTACCATCTGGACATTTAGTTTCAACTGAGCAATCTCTTCATCCTTATCTTTAATGCGTTCCAAAGCCTTTCTCTGCTCGTTCATGACTGCAATCTGCATCTTATTCTCATCATCCCGAATAGAAGAGTGCAATGCGGCAATTTCTTTCTCCTTATCTGCAATAGCCAGTTTGATTTCTGCTATTTTCTTTTCCTCTGCGACATGGAGCTCATTACGCAGCTGTGCAATTATAGAATCTTTTTCTTTAATGTCAAGATCCTTTTTATTTATTGCATTCTGATACTGTTGTTCAGTTCTAGCTGTTACAAGATCCTGCTCCGCCTTTTGATTTTTGCTGAGTTCAGCAAGTCGACGGTTCAGTTCTGCATCAAACTCCGCATTCTTCACCTGGCTGACAATAGATGCATAATCAGCCTCATCAACTTGGAATACATTTCCACACTTTGGACATTTTAATTCTTTCATATCGTTTCTTCAACGCAATTATGCATTTTGAATTTTGCATTCAGCATTTTGAATTTTCCTCTATCTCTGCGACGGTACTCGTCCAAAGAACTGTTTGTATTTTCTTGTGAAGTACGCAGGATCAGAGAATCCTACCCTATATGCGACATCTGCCACAGAAATACGCTCTGTAGTCAACAACGAATGAGCCATGTTCAAACGGTAGTCTGTGATGATTTCAAGCGGTGTCTTGCCCGTCAAAACTTTTACTTTTCTTGTCAAAGTAGATTGGCTTACCGCAGACTCTCTTGCCAACACCTCAATGCTGAAGTCTGAGTCGGAATAGTTTTCCTCAATCACCTTTATCACTCTCTTCAAGAACGGATCCATCTCTTCTGTCTTCTCCATAGCGTCCGGTTCGACAATCGTAGATAGGATTCTATTTTGAGTGTTTCGCTTCACATTGATGATACTCTGAAGTTTCAGAAGCAACTCTTTCTGGCTGAATGGCTTAGTGATATAATCCACAGCACCCGTGCCAAGTCCCTCCAAACGCATCTCATCCTCTGTTCGTGCTGAGACAAACAGCAATGGAATATGGCTGGTCTCCGGCGAGGCCTGTAAAGATTTGTTCAACGTGAATCCGTCCATTATCGGCATCTCCACATCACTGACGATCACGTCAGGCTGATCATTCTTTGAAATATTCAGTGCGGCGGATCCGTCATTGGCTGTCAGTACCGTCGCATACGGTTCTAGCATCGAGACAATGCTTTTCAAAACCATATCATCGTCGTCGACAACAAGTATGACACTCTCGTTCAAAGCAGAATCTTCCTGTGGAATATATTGAGTTTCCGTTGTCTCCTCTGCCATGATCTGGTTGTTTACCTTGGCTGTCGATTTCTTGAAATATAGGCTTATGCTAGTGCCGACACCCTCCTTGCTCTCGACACCAATCTTTCCATTCATCTGCTTCATATACTCCTGGCAAAGTGAGAATCCAAGTCCGGAGCCCTTTTCGCCGGTTGTGCCCTCCGTCGACTCATGCTTTCCATTTGAAAGAAGGTTTTCCAACTGAGCGGGTGTCATTCCCACTCCATTGTCAGAAATTTTCAACAGCAATTCATTTTGCAATTCTTTTCCTTCGACGGTGATTCTTCCTCCTTCATTGGTAAATTTAAGAGCATTGTTAAGAATATTTCTCACCACCACCTCAAGCTGACGGATATCAGCCTTCGCACAACAAGAATAATCAATGTTAGTGACCACATCTATTTTCTTTGCCACAAGCAATTCGTTGAGCAGACGAACCTCATTCTCCACCGACCGCTTCAAGTCGACGTCCGACATACGCACCGCAAACTGACTGGTGTTCGACTGTGCCCATGCCAACAGTTTCTGCATTTCGCCCTGCAACATCGACGCTGCGTTTCTGATATCCACAAGTGAGCTTTTCTTGATGTTCACCATCTCCTGCGACAATACCGAATCCAGAGAAGCTACAATTCCAAACATCGGATTTCGCAAGTCGTGAGCAATAACAGAAATAAGCCTATCTTTCTCTTTCAACGCCACATTCAACTCTTCTGTTCGCTCAGCCACCTTCTGTCGCAACTCATTCTTCAATGCCTCCTGCTGACGCATCTTTGTGCGATACACAACGAATATTATCGCTGCCAACAACACCACCTCTAACAAATAACACCACCATGTCTTCCACCATGGAGGCAATACTTTCAAAGGCAATGTAAGGGTCTGAACAGAGGTGAATGAAGTGGCGGATTTAGCCTCAACCTCCAAAATATAGTCACCCTCTGGAATATAGTTGAATAAGACTCTGCGATTTTTTCCCATCTCCTTCCAGTCGTCGTTCAATCCCTTCAAACGATAACGAAGAGCAGCTGCTCCTGTTGGGGAATAATCCACCAAATCTATGTCTATAGCGATATCAGTCTGGTTATGCTTCAACGTCAGTTCACTCACATTGTGAAGCGTGTATTGCTTCTCCTGCGAAATATAGAGCGTTGAGAAATCCATATACTTGATGTTCTTCGTCACCTGAATCTCATTCGGAGCAAAACATAGATATCCAGTGTTCGTTCCCATATACACATGTCCGTCTTTCGACAAAAATCCAGATCGGGAATAGAACAGATACTTAGACATGTTTCCATAATAGCCCGGCAACGAACCTGACGTATTGTGAATTGGATCGTACCACAACACTTTGCCCAATCCGCCAAACCATATTTTGCCTTTTCCGTCTGAGCATACGACACGGAATTCACAAGAGTCTATCGCTGTTATTTTCTTCACTTCCGAACCATCAGAAGCTATTCTCAAAACGCCCTCGTTTGTGCCGACATACAGATTGCTATGTTCATCGCAATCAATATCATATAGAGAAAGCGGGCAAACGGATTTGATTGTCGCAAGATCTTTCATCATTGCTTTGAACACACCCTTTTCCACACGCCAAATCGTGTTTGTCGTAAGGATCCAACAAATGTCATTCTTTTCTATTATTTTGTAAACCCACTTATTCGGCATCTTTGCCAACGAATCATCTGCAAGGATTCGTTTGCTCCACGCTCCATTTGCATCCGCCACATACAATCCGTCACCTGCTGACCCACAGAATGTCTCACCGTCAGCGAGCTGACAAATGCTGAAAATATTGTTGATTTGAGCCAAACCGTTCATTTTGACACGATGACTTACCCCTGTATTCAGATCCAACGACTGCAATCCATCTCCCCATGTGGCAAGCAGCATATTGCCATTTTTGTCACAGTCAATTCCAAGCACATTGTTGCAACCGACTTTGTACTGTCTGAACGTATTATCCATCTTCTTGAAAACACCAGATCCATCAGTGGCCACAATCAGATTTCCATCCTGATCCTCGGTAAAATCCGAACATACGTGATTAGAGAATCCCTGTTCGGACGAGAATGAAATGCCTCGTATCTGCTGTTTATGGTAACACCAAATTCCACTGTTTTGTGTCGAGACCCAAATGTCGCCATTGAAATCTTCAATCACTGTGTAGAGCTTTTTCATCGTCTCTCCATTGTTCTCATACGGACGAAGATTCACAAAATCAGGTTGCTCGGCTTCTATATTGTCTGTATACCAAAGGCCGTCTCCATCAGAAGAAAACCAGCATCTTCCATTTTTAGCTTGGATGACACGTGTCGTATTGTTGAAAGGAAGATTTACCACACGAGGTTTATCACTGATTCTTGAGCTGTTGAATATCCACAACTGGTTGGAAAACAATGAAGCTGCGATGTCTCCGTTATTCAGCTGGCATATAGAATTTACAACCGCTTCCGTATGGACATCCTTGTATTCCATAAGTTGTCCGCCATTTTTTCCGTAGACACTTACTGTTCCTACCATACCAATCCAATAACGATGCTCTTTGTCGACATAAAGAGAACGCATGAATGCTCCCGTCAACGCATTATATGCAGGATGGTCACTGGAAAACTCCTGTTTTTCTTTGTCATAGATATACAATCCACCATTTGTGTATGCGTAAATCGTGCCTTCATCGTCCAGTGTGACACCGTGAGTCATCTTATAATATGTCTTGTCGAAATCGGCAGGCATCTTGTTTGTCACCTTGTCTGTAGACGGATCGTATTCCACAAGTAGACCATTCATGCCACCCGCTACAATCTTACCATTGCCGACATGGGATACGAACAAAAAATTGTCTCTTGGAATTTCGGGATAATTTTCTTTAGAAAAGTGACGGAAATTGCTTCCATCAAAACGGTCGAGGCCAAATTCTGTTGCGATCCAAATAAATCCACGGTCATCCTGTGTGATAGACTCCGATTTATTGGTCATCATTCCGTCATCAGTAGAGAAATGGGAAAAATGAGCATATTCCACTCTACCGGCGAATGCAGACACAGCATACACTATCAGAAAAGTGATAATAGACGCTAACTTTTTCATGTTCTCCTTAATTAGTATTAGATTAGACGCAACGAATTTATAATTTTTCAATAAATTACAAAAACGAATGTTAAAAAATCATAAAAAAGATAAGGATATGGACAAAGAATATTAAACATATCTACTAAAATTATAAATAAAACGACGGTTTAATTCAGCTCTTACTACAAGCGCAACACAAAAAATGGTGGAGAGCAACCGCCCGCCACCATTTTACTTGTTAAAACATCTAAAACGAATTATCTCTACAGTAGAGGCAATCTTAACGTCTTTCAAATTGCTGAACGACATGAATGCATGTTTACCAATGTTTGTCACGCCTTCATTGACAACTACATTCTCCACCTCATCTTTCAAATTGCTCCACTCCGGATTGATATACGTGTCTCCAAAAATATCCGTAGTGTATACATTCATTTCTCCATCGCCTGAAAAAGTCAAGGTTTTGGTAGACTCATCATACTTGTACGTCACTTCCGCTGATGCTGACAAAAGCGACATCGCTGCTGTAATAGCGATTAAATATTTACGCATGGCTGTAAGTTTTAATCTTATTATGTTTTCGGCTGTAAAATTACCATACCAAAACAGGACAAAAAAGAAAAGCATATTTTTTACACGACTTTAACATTAGATAAAATATTTGCATTTGCCTCTTTTGTCTCAATAAACATAAAAAACCGTAGGCTCACGCCCACGGTTTCAAATCTAAAGGGTTTATCCCTCACAAGTACGATATTAGCAAATTAACTTATAATAATAGTATAGCATTTAGTATTTCTCATTTGGCATTCATCATGGCTTCGTTGATTCCAGCAAGAAGCATCACAAACGGAGCGCTCCAATTGATCGCGACCTCATTTGTCGAGTAGCTGCAAATCTCGTCGTTGTAGGCTCTTGCGGAATATTCACGAGTAGGATATTCGCTCTTCGGATGATCATAGTTGTAGACGTAGGTGTCACAGTCTCTGATGGCATCTAGAGTCGGACCTCCGGCAAGCAATCCAGGCACTGGCACAGCTATACCATCGCCTGTGCTTCGACGATCGTGGATGAACATCGGCGATTTCTTTCCATAACCAGTCACAAAACAATATCCTGTCGCATTACGACCAATCAGATATGTTGTGATATCCTGAGCCGCTTTCAAATACTTCTTGTCTCCCGTATGTCTGTATTGAAGCAGCAAAATACTTCCTGCATTCGACATGCTTCCATTGCTTCCCCACTCAAACTTATGCAACGGGAAACAGCCGACACTCTTCTCCATACGATCGTAAAGCAATGTCGCCAACTTTGAAAAATGCAATTCCGTCTTCTTCTTCAACGCTCCTTTCACCGTGCCATTGTCGACGCCTGTGATCAACGACATCAATGCCAACGACGCAGGTAGCTGCCATGTAGGGACATCATAATCAAATGTGTCTATCGCTGTCAGATCGACATATTTGTCTTCTTTTGTAGCAAGATAAAGCTCTACATTTGCCCAAAAACGAAATTGTTCGGGGAATCTTGCCGTGTATGAGCCTGTCCAGATTGAATCCGGATTATGAAAAATTATTCCGGAATTTTTCTCTGCCCATTCGTAAGCCTGCTTGGCATAACGCATCGCTTTCTCCGAAAAATCAGGATAATCAGGATTATTCTTGTACAGACGCGAAGCTTTAGCCATAATTGCCGCAAATCCATAGTTTGTGGCTGTGCTCTTTCCGATCATATATCTCTGGTCGTTAGTTTCAGCCGGCAAAACCATCGAGACGAATCTCTTGGTTGTAACCTTGTGGGCGACACATCCGTCGACTGTGTCAATCATTGTGAGCATCCACTTGAGGTTGTACATAGCCTCATCAAGCACATCTGGTGTGTTGTTCGTGCTCTCCGGAATCTCCATGTCAAAATTCTTATAAAATTTCGAGTAGACTTCCGCGCCCATGAGCATAGATTCCAACGCGATGGCAGAATTGATTGTGTATTTGCCGTAATCACCAGCGTCGTACCAACCTCCAGGCGACTGAACGCTCATGCCTGCCTTCCTGCCGGCACTCTCAGCCGACGGGTGCACAATCACATTAACGTCAGGATGACCAGCCTTATGGGCATAGCTTTGTCCGTGGAAATTCGAGAACTCCTCAGTGCAATCGACACCGCAACGCCACAAGTAGAATGTCTTGTGAGCCCATAAAGTCAAATCATCATACGCTTTTGAAGAAATACTGAAATTGTAGGATTTATTTCCACCCACACTTATATAATACTCTCCTGCCTTGTCAAACGATGAAAAATCAGCCCACTGCAAATCCTCCCCACTCAAATCCCAATATTTTCTCGGAGACAGTTTGCCGCTGTAGCAAACTTTGCCAGACGCAGCGTCGCAAAGATAAAAAGAGTCGACCCTACCCTCTGGCACCACCATCGCCTTCTTATCCGAATTTGGAGTGTAGCCTAGTTGTGAAACGTGGATTTTAACATTTCCATTAGCCATACAGTCCGTTGTCGATAACATCAATGCAAATCCTACACATACAAAATCCTTATACTTCTTCATACAAACTTTGTTTAATTCATGACAAAAATAGATTATTTCATCGGCAAAAACAAAGAATATATCGACAAAATAGCAAAATAATAATTTTATTGTTTCACATTCGATTTTTCGGAGATAACCTTACACAAACTTTTTTGCTTTTTCCTTTTCAATAACTATTTTTGTATCAAACTAAAATTCCAACATTATGAAGAAATTATTCTTATCAATATTGTTTTTATTTGCGGTCATACTCTCAGCTGAAGCTTGTTATCCCGAAACTACGGATAGAGTAGTCAAAGTAGACGGAATTTATTATGCTTATAATGGTAATTGCGGCAGACGCATAGGCAGATGGTATGTCGCAGGATTTGAGCAAGACCAAGATAGTGTTGTGTTAAGAAACAAAGTTATCATCGACGGGGAAGAAGAAACCATCATTGATGTCTATATAATAGAATATTTACATTGCCGCAAATATGACGACAACATAAAAGTAAAGAATATCTTATTGGCATCGCCAAGAGTGCTGGTCATACCAGATGGGTTCATTACCATTTCCTCTTTATTCCTTCCAAAGTTGGAAAAACTGTACATTTCTGAAACCGTCGACAGGACTCATGATGTATGCACGTCTGAATATGCTGCTATTTATTCTGAAAAGTTGGAAGCTATCATTGTCGACCCCAAAAACAAAAATCTAAAATCAGAGGATGGCATTCTTTTCACAAAAGATGGCGCATACTTGCTTAAATATCCGGCAAAAAAACAGGAAAAGAATATTCGTTACCCGACAACATGGAATTCATCTGTTATGGAGCGTTTGGTCACTGCTAGTTGGAAACTGTCTATTACGCCAAACAGAAAAAAGGAATAGAATCCTACGAACAATTTGGAGTATACGACACATCCGACAAAGCTGCAGAGTCGATGGGATTCGAACTCGGCAAAACCAAATTCATAGGAAGATGATTTCTCTGCAAGCAATGACATATCCATCAACCGAGATATAAGAGATAAACTTTCCCGTCGAAACATGTTTATCAAATAAAATCCGTATTTTTGCAGTTCGAATAACGAATTAATCAATCATGCTCAAGCAGAAATTAGCGAAGTCCGTACTAAAGTTGTTCGGATGGAAGATAGAGAAAGAGGTTGAACTTCCAGAGAAGTGTGTGTTTTGCATAGCTCCACACACCAGCAACTGGGATTTCTTCGTAGGGCTGTTCGCTTACCCGGCAATCGGAGGCAAGAAGAAACAGTTTATGATCAAGAAAGAATGGTTTGCTTTTCCATTCGGAATATTCTTCAAAGCAGTCGGAGGCATTCCCGTCGACAGGAGCAGACGCATCTCCACTGTAGACCAGCTGGTGGAGGTCTGCAACAACACAGACCATTTCCATCTGGCGATAACACCGGAAGGGACACGCAAAGCCAATCCCAACTGGAAACGAGGATTCTACTATATTGCCCAAAAGGCTAAAATTCAGATCGCTCTGATTTATTTCGACTACAAGAAAAAAGAGATTGGAATAAAGAAAATGTTCACTCCTACAGACGATGCTGAAGCTGATATAGCGGCAATCAAAGAATATTACAGAGGAGTCACTGCAAAATACCCAGAAAATTTTGCCATTTAATTTGTAGCAGACTTCTAAAAGAAATACTTTTGTACCATGTTACCTCACACTATGTGAGATAGTATTAACAATAAAAAAGCTAACGATAATGTCAAAAGTTGTCATCATTGGTGTCGGCGGAGTCGGCACAGTTGTTGCTCACAAAGTAGCGCAAAACATTTCAGTGTTTGAGAGTGTGACGCTAGCAAGCCGCACCAAATCTAAGTGCGATGCATTAGCCCAGACGCTTAAAACGAAGTATGGAGTGCAGTTTGAGACGGATAGCGTCGATGCTGACAATGTAGATGAGATTGTAGCTCTATTCCGTCGCCACAATCCTGAATTGGTTATCAACGTGGCTCTTCCATATCAGGATCTTGCCATCATGGACGCATGTCTTGTATGCGGAGTGAACTATCTAGACACTGCCAACTACGAGCCAAAGGACGAGGCTCATTTTGAGTACAGCTGGCAATGGGCTTATAAGAAAAGATTTGAAGACGCAGGTCTTACTGCCATACTTGGTTGCGGTTTCGACCCAGGTGTTTCTGGTGTATACACAGCATACGCCGCAAAGCATCACTTCAAGGAGATGCAGTATCTTGATATTGTAGACTGTAATGCAGGCAACCACCATAAGGCATTCGCGACAAATTTCAACCCTGAGATCAACATCCGTGAGATCACTCAGAAGGGACGTTACTATCAGGATGGCAAGTGGGTTGAGACTGGTGCTCTTGAAATCCACAAGCCACTTACCTACCCAAATATCGGACCAAAGGAGTCTTACCTGATGTACCACGAAGAGTTGGAGTCGTTGGTCAAGAACTACCCTACTATCAAGCGTGCGCGCTTCTGGATGACATTCGGACAAGAGTATCTTACTCACTTGCGTGTGATTCAAAACATCGGTATGGCAAGAATCGACGAAGTTGAATATAATGGAGTTAAGATTGTCCCATTACAGTTCTTGAAGGCTGTGCTTCCTAATCCGAAAGATTTGGGCGAGAACTACGAGGGTGAGACTTCAATCGGATGCCGTATCAAGGGTATAGGCAAAGACGGCAAAGAGTTGACATACTACGTATACAACAACTGCAGTCACCACGACGCATATATCGAAACTGGAATGCAGGGTGTAAGCTACACAACTGGAGTGCCAGCGATGATCGGAGGTATGATGTTCCTGACAGGCAAATGGAAGAAAGCTGGAGTTTGGAACGTAGAAGAGTTTGATCCAGATCCGTTTATGGAGCAGCTCAACAAACAAGGTCTTCCTTGGTTTGAGGTATTCAACGGAGATTTGGAATTGTAAAAACATACAGACAAATTGCAGAGACGCGTTGTAACGCGTCTCTCTATTTATTTTATTGACCAATAGCAAAAAAGATGATTTTCGGTAAAAAGAAAATAAACTGGAGAGTTCCCAAAGGAGTCGAGCCAACTGAGTTCGACCGTAAAATTCTGAACTTTCAAAATCGCGGTTTCTTGGTTCCTAAAAATGAGTTGATTCTAAATGAGGAGCAGATAGAAGGAATCCGTAGAAGTGGAGTTGTGAATACGGGAGTGCTTGACGCTGTGGCAGCAGCCATTCGTCCGGGCATGACAACACAGGAAATTGATGATATCGTATATCAGTATACAATCGACCACGGAGGCATTCCTGCATGTCTCAACTACGAAGGATTTCCGAAAAGTGTATGTGTATCACGCAACGAAGTCGTTTGCCACGGTATTCCTAGCACAACAGAAGTGTTGAAAGATGGAGATATCGTCAATGTGGACTGCACCACAATCCTCGACGGCTACTACGCAGACGCATCACGTATGTTTATCATCGGCGAGACGACTCCGGAGAAAAAGCGTCTAGTCGACGTCGCAAAAGAGTGCCTTGATTTGGCGATCAGCATCTGCAAACCGTTCACTTTCGTCGGTGATTTCGGCAATGCGATTGAGAAGCATGCCAAAGCAAACGGATATTCAGTGGTGAGAGAATTGTGTGGACATGGAGTGGGATTGAAATTCCACACAGAGCCAGAAGTTTGCCACTACGGCAAGAAGATGTCAGGAATGCTTCTTGTGCCAGGAATGGTGTTCACGATTGAGCCAATGATCAACATGGGTGTCCGCAACGTCACATTCGACAAGAAAGATGGATGGACAGTCCGTACTGCCGATCTTCTTCCATCAGCACAGTGGGAGCATACATTCGTGATGAGAGAGGATGGTCTTGAGATTTTGACATACTAAGACAAGAGGTTGTCTCTAAAAAAACAAAGCGAGAATATGCATTTGCACATTCTCGCTTTTGATTTAAGATGATTTATATCCTTAAAGAGTTTCTATTTCATTCAAAGACAGTTTGGTTAGTTTGGCTATGAGAGATGAATTCATTCCTTCTTTCTTCATTTCTTTTGCAATTTGGATGGAATTATTTTTCCTACCTTCCTCGATGCCTTCTTTCCGTCCATCTTCTAAACCTCGTTCATATCCAGCCTCCTCCATATCAACCTCATCCTCAAGGGCTTTCAAACTTGCCTCATAGATCCTGTGTTCTTTCTCTGAAAGAGCACCTATCTTAGCCTTCTCGATAAGACGAAGAAGTCCTTCATCCGCTCGCTCGTATACTGATTGGTCGATATTTTCCATACGTCCTAAATTTTTGAAGAAGTCAAACCAAATGTCTCTTTTGGTTATGTTGTTGGCATCCAAAGAGAACTGTGGCAAAGATACAAAATATTTTCGATGTCTGTCCCAAAATATTTTTCCTGTATCCAAATCACACTCTGCGGTACGTGTAACCGCCTTGTCGATATCAGCCATGTTCTTGCCCATGATGAAGATTCCGATGATTTTAGGGATGTCTTTCTTCATCTTCTTCCATGCGAAACCTCTTTTGATTTTGCTGTCCATAAGTTTGTAGACGTAGAAGTTGGCACGTGTCTTGAAGAATTTCTGACATGAGTTCTGCATTTCAATCAAGATGGAATTTCCTTTGTTTGTGGTGCAGAGAAGGTCGAATGTGACTCCTCGTTTGTCCTTTTGGGAGGCTGTTTTCTCCACATTCTCAAACTTTACTCTTGTGATTGTGTCCTCGTCGCCATCCAAAATGGCATTTAGAAATGATTTCATGATGATCGGGTCCGACATGCAATACTTGAACCCGAAATCACATCGTAGATCGATGTATTTGCCCATTGTTTATCTGTTTTTATTTTTGTACTATGTCTAATCACAAATTGACTAAACATTTTTCAAATACAAATATATTAATTTCCATTGAATGATATACATCCATCAATAATTAATTTCTGTATGTCTCATGGAAATGGTAGGGGGAAACTCTTGTAATGGAAGGTTAATGATTCCGTCCCCGAAGGGGACACATTGACTTTAGTCAACCCTATCCGATTGTAGCATAACTTGTTATGCTACTGTCGGGGAAGAGACAAAAAGTTTGTATTACTAACTGTCAGAGCGACGTCGCTCCTGGAGTCTAAGGTCAGACTCTAACCTCAGTCCTCAAATTTCAGCTTATCCTCCTCCCAATCCTTATATTTCTGAGAAAGGAGATTCAACCATTTTGCCAACTGCTGGATCGCATCCATAGTCTCTTTCGACACCTCTTTACCTGATATTTTCAACATTGTTGTGCCATAAAGTGCAGTAAGAGCTAAGTCGACATCGTTGACCTCTGCCCCACTCTTATTTTTTGCTCTGAACTCCTGCAGCACAGGCAATATCTGGAAAAACAGCGCATTATATGAGATCTGTTCTGGAGTCTGAAGCAGTTTCATATGGAGGTCATTCATATCGTCGACAACATTCATTATGAACTGAAGATGTCCGAACGACTGTTTCTGCTCATTCACCATGCCAGAAATCATATTGTCGTACCATTCTCTAATCGCCTTTTTATCCACATCATCAGCATATCGGGAAATTATGTTCTGATCTATCTTTTCTATGTCCAGGCCAAAAGCTCTGATTATATCTTCAATCTGCCAGATATACAGCACATACTCCGATATACTTTTATTTCTCAACTGTTTTGCCGCAATCATAATAATATACAATCATCAATTGTTAATCATTAATCATATAGATCATCATCGTCGTCCAAATCAAAATCCCAGTCCCAATCATCGCTGATAAACTGAGGTTCTGTATACTCATTGATGTCACGACGGTCTTTTTTAGTAGGTCGCCCAGCTCCACGGTCACGTTGACCATTAGATGTATAACGGCTAAGTTCAAGGATTTCAATCTGATCCTGAGGAGTGACATTTTCCATAAACTCAGGCACCAGTTTGGCTCCCATACGATTTTCGCTCAACGCAAGCACCTTGAAAGAGTATGTGATAGGAGCACGTTTGATCTGGACGACATCCCCAACACGAATCATCTTCGACGCTTTCTGGGAATTGCCGCCAATCATGACATGACCTTTTTTGCAAGCCTCAGCCGCCAATGTTCGCGTCTTGAACAATCTGACCGCCCACATCCATTTATCGATGCGTACCTCCTCCTTTACCTCTTTTGCCATTACTTGTTGTTGTATTGGTTCATTGTGATATCTAGGCCAGCAAGCATGAAAGACGCAATTGCATCACCAGCTATCTTCTTTCTCTCAGGCATAGCTGCCATATCCTCATCACCAAACTTGCCAAGCACAAAATCGACTTGTTTGCCCTTTGGGAAATCGTTGCCTATACCGAATTTCAGGCGAGCGTATTTCTCTGTGCCAAGAAGTTCCTGAATATTTTTCAAACCGTTGTGACCACCTGCGCTACCACTACCTTTGATACGTATTTTGCCAAAAGGAAGCGACAAGTCATCAACGACGACGAAGATATGATCAATATCTATTTTTTCTTTGGTTGCCCAATAGCGTACCGCATTTCCGCTAAGGTTCATATATGTGTTAGGCTTCAACAGGATAAACTCCTTGTTTTTAACACGACCCTCGGCAATAGCACCATAACGTTCGTCCTTAAAAACAAGATTGGACGCTTCGGCAAAAGCGTCCAATACCATAAATCCTATGTTGTGCCTTGTGTTGGCATACTCGTCTCCGATGTTGCCAAGCCCAACAATCAGATATTTCATTATGCGTTAGCTCTTGAACCACGAGTTGCCTTAACTGTAGCAACAACGTTGATAGGGTTGTTCAACAACTCAAGATTCTCGTATGACAATGCACCAACCTGGATAGACTTACCGATACCTAGGTTCTCAACATTAACGATCAATCTGTCTGGGAAGTTAGTGTAGATACCCTTAACACGAAGCTTTCTCATCTGCTGAGACAACTTACCTCCTAGCTTAACACCTTCTGCAAGACCCTCAAGCTTGATAGGAATTTCGATTACAACTGGCTTCTTGTCTGAAATCTCAAGGAAGTCGATATGAAGAATGTTATCCTTAACTGGGTGAACCTGAAGATCCTTCAAGATAGCTGTAACTGTCTTACCAGCGATAGTCAACTCAACAACGTATACATTTGGAGAGTAGATAAGCTTTCTAACGTCACCCTCTTTAACTGTAAAGTGCTTTACTTCACCACCACCGTAAAGTACACATGGGATAAGACCGTTTGCACGAGTCTCCTTTGTAGCCTTCTTGCCTAGATCTGCACGAAGCTCACCTGAAAGTTGAAATTTTTCCATTTCTTTAATAAAATTTTAAGTATACTCAGGATTAGATTTTCTAATCCCCCATAATACTCCTCAATGATTTTTTGCCGAAAATCAAGAAAAGCGATGCAAAGGTAGCATAAAAAATCGAGAATAAAAAGACAAAAGCCAAAAATGAGGCTAATGATTAGCTTTTTATAATTTTATGACCATTCAATATTTCTTCCACCACATCAGTTTTAATCTCCAACATATCTGCGATCTCTGCATTTGTCATTCCTTTTTCCTTTTTTGCAAGCACCTGTCTTGTCAATAAATTCATTTCTCCTTCTGCTCTTCCTTCCGCTCTTCCTTCCGCCTTATATGTTTCAATCGTATCGTTCTGCGACATAATTGCATCAACGTGGGCAAAATACTCCTTATATTCCTTTTCATCCATATTAGCTATACGGAGTTTCTCTTCAGCCTCTTTCAATCCTGGCGTTGTAGTGTTTCTTTTTATCGTACCATCTTTCAAGAATGCCATCCACTCCTCTATTGGAGTCTTTGCCACTTCATTAAACTGATTCACTCTGATAAGATAATATTCCGGAAAAATGTCCGTGTCGACGAAATGAGTTTTGTCTCCCAATGCGTCAAGTTCTTTCTTCTTGATTATCAGTTCGTCTTTCTTGAAACAGCCGGTGAATGTAGTTTTACCGTGATACAAATAATCCTCACCCTTACCCAAATCAAAGTAAAGGATATTGATGGAATATATTTTCTTCACGCTTTTATACGAGTCTCCAAGTTTGATATGCTCTGTGATAGCTTTGCTTGTGCCATAGAGAATACGTTTCATAAAGTAAAGATCACGAGTGAGCTGCACCTCAACAATAAAGAGTTCCTCATCTACGGATTTAACCATAAGATCGACTCTGTTGAACTTGTCTTCCACCGTCTGTTGGTTGCTCTCGCTCTCCAACACCTCGATGATTGTCACTTTTTTATTAAGCAATACGGAAATAAGGCCTTCTAGAATAGCAAAATTTGCTTTATCTCGCAACATTCGTTTGATGGCCCAGTCAAATCTGATATAATCTGTGTCTTTCATACCATTACTATTTGTAACATTGAATTTTATTTCATGTGCAAAGATAATTCTTTTCCAATAAAGTCAGTGTTTTTTTCACAAAATGATTCGGCAAATCAAGTTTCTCCGAAAAGTCACATTTTTTCAGTCATTTTACGCTCTTCCAATTAACACTGATCACAATCAGGTTTGAAAATCGCGATAAAAAATGTAATTTTGCAAAGTTTTTTGAAAAATGCCATGGATATTAACAATCAAGAGACTATCAATTTTATAAAGTCGGCGATTTTGTTCTGTCGTGTCATCGAGCAATCAGCCGACGACACATCTAAGGATTTCGCAAAAAAACTTGCGGGCTCGTTGGCTGGTTTGTATGCCGCGACCGTCGACCTTCCTTCCTACGACGAAGAAGACTACGACTATATCGACCTTGAATGCAAGGTGACGGAAGCAATGTATAATTCCGTCATACAGATTGTCAGCGACAAACTTGGTGCTCATGATGATTTTCTTACCGTCGACCATGTCGACATGCAATACAGCGACACGCCTATTGTGGCTCACGTGTCGGAAGACATCGCCGACATCTATCAGGATATCGTAGATATGACTCACAGAATCCAGAGTGCGGACAATGCTATCATGTGCGCGGCGTTAAAAGAATGTGTGGATCACTTCCACGATTTCTGGGGACAATGTCTCACTCGCAGCTTGGGTGCGCTTCATTCATATATATCAGCCCCAGACGACGAAGAAGATTGACAACAAATGGGACAGTTTGCTGAATCTATAACAAAAGAAGAAATACAACAGTTGCCGTTCGCTTCTTTCGACGGTGACATCATCGTCGTGTCTAAATTCGACATGGTGAAGGAGGCTGTCGACTATTTGAGCAAGCAAAAGGTGCTTGGCATTGACACGGAAACCAAGCCTGTCTTCGTGAAAGGCAAAACCAACCAGGTTGCCCTATTGCAAATCAGTTCGGAGCAACGCTGCTATCTATTCCGTCTCAACCTATTGAACATCCCTGAATCCGTGGCTAAAATCTTCGCCAACCCTAACATCACAAAGATAGGGCTTAGCCTTCACGACGATTTTCGCCAACTGCGCAGACGTATGCCTGACTTCAAATGTGAGAACTACGTAGAGCTGCAAAGCTATGTGGAGAAATTCGGCATCAAAGACAAAAGTCTGCAGAAAATCTACGCCATTATATTCAAGCTTCAGATCTCAAAACGTCAGCAGACTTCCAACTGGGAGGCAAACCCTCTCGACCATGCTCAAATTAAATATGCGGCACTCGACGCCAATGCCACACTTCAGATATACAACACGTTGAGCCAAAGTGAGGAAGGGAAAATAAATCCTGCCGACCACCTTTCTTCCGCAGTGCTGGAACAGATGCAACTGGACCAACAACAACGTGCGAAAGAAAAAAAGGAGCGACGCGAAAAGAAAAAGAAAGAGCTTGAAAAGCATCCGAAACCAGTTGTGGCAAAGACTCCGGAAGAGGTGAAAGAGGAAAACATGCAAACGATCTCCCGTCTCTACAAAAAATTCCAAGGACATCGCCCTACTTCAATCACTCCGATCGCACAAGCTGGTTCAGGCAGACAATATTTCATAGTCGACGGTGAGTCTGGCAAATACGTGGCTACTATCGGAGAAACAGTGGAAGAGAACAATGCCTTCATATATATTGCCAAGCAATTGAAGCGTGCCGGAGCATCCGTGCCAAAAGTATTCCACGTCTCCAAAGACAAGATGATCTATCTGCAGACATACTGTGGCAACGACTCATTATATAAAGTGCTCGACCGTTTCCGCCAGGCTAACGAATATTCAAAGACAAGCATTCGAATGCTCTGCAAAGTGATGTCAGACTTGGCAAGAATACAGTTTGTTGGAGCAAAGACGGTGGATTTTGCCAAATGCTATCCAGAATCAGAATTTTCAAGAGACGGATTGATGGCAGACTTCGCGAAATTCGAGACATACTTTGTAAAGAAGCATCCGATAGAATATTCGGAATCCCGTCTGCACGAGGATTTTGAAAAGATGTGGACAACGATGAGTGAAGTCCGCAAAGACGCATGGGGATTCATGTACAGAGACTTCCAGTCGCGCAATGTGATGGTGAAATCAGGAGGATTATGGTATATTGATTTCCAAGGAGGAAGACGTGGTCCCATCTGGTACGACCTTGTATCTTTCGTATACCAAGTGAGGGCGAAATATCCAGAAGCGATAAAGACGCAAATGATTTCCGTCTATCTGAAGGCGATAAAGAAATACATCGAAATCTCCGACGACGAGTTTTATGGCAATCTTTCGTTTTTTATCCTGACACGTATGGTGCAGGTGCTTGGCACTTACGGGCTACGTGGATTGGAAGAGAAGAAAGAGACATTCCTAGGTCAGATTCCAGACACATTGAAAGTGTTGAGCAACGTCGTGGATAAGTTTGAAAATGATTATCCGGAACTTATAAAAGTGATAAAAGAAGCATCAAAGCATTATGGAGAATAAGGAATTGGTAGTCAAAGTGTTCAGTTTTTCATATAAGAAAGGCATCCCTGCCGACGAATCCGGCAATGGAGGCGGTTATGTTTTCGATTGTCGAGCGGTGCATAATCCGGGCAAATACGAAGAGTACAAGCAGCTGACAGGTAGAGACAAGCCAGTGATTGATTTTCTGGAGAAAGACGGTGAGATTCTCACATTCCTTGATTCAGTTTGGGCATTGGTGGATTTCCACGTCGCACGCTATATGGAAAGAGGATTTACGAGTCTGATGGTAAGTTTCGGTTGTACAGGAGGACAGCACCGTTCCGTCTACTCAGCACAAAAGACTGCAGAGCATATCGCCGAAAAATTCGGAGTGGAAGTGAGGCTGGAACATGTGGAGCAACACGTTAAAGAAATTCTAAATGCGAAATGCGGAATGCTAAATTAGCGAACACTACCCTTGAGGATTGTTAAGGGCGGAACGCCCTAACCCTACTCTCAAAGCGAGCCCGTAAGGGCGAGCATATATCAAAATGATTTCATATCTGAATAAAAACATGGACAAAACCGAGATCATAAAGATATCCGTCATCGCACTCATCATCGTCGCTTTGCTCAACGTAATCGGAATGAGCAGCAATTTTCATATCAGGTGGGTACTGAAATTGTTCACTGGAGTCTCATTATTCATCGTCATATTATATTGGAAAACCATCCCATACAAAAACAAACTCAGCGACGCCAACCTGAAGAAATTTGAGGTAGTCGGCAACATTTGTGATCCTATCTTCAATCTGTTCACCAACCTGCCAAAAATCAAACTGGGAGAATACACAGAGATGAATCCCGCTCCGTTGGTAGTTTGCGGAATACTGATATTGATTTTGATGATGCTGTAAGAATCCTACAATATAGTTGTGACAGTTGAACACCGCGACCTTTTCCCATTTTACATTTTTATTTTTCAGCAAATCTCTCGCTAATGGCTGATATTTTTTCATAAATTTGCAATTGGATTGTGCACATCATTGATGATATGTTTTTATACCACTAAACCAATAAAATGTGTACATTTTCTAAAAAATAATTGTTTTTAGCTAACGAATGCGATATGCAAAAAAGCGAAAGTCAAAAAAAAGAATTAATACGAACAATATTTCTGTTGATATTGTGCATATTTTCTGTGGGAAGAGCATTGGCACTGCCATTAATATCTGAAACTGACTTTTCTGTTGCGGAAGGCACCAATGACTATTATTCCGTCGATATGATAGATGGATTTGGCAACTCTATAATTCCTCAAATTTCTGTGGAAACCATTTCTTTAGCAGATGGCACAGAGTCTACAGAGACGGAATCTGAATTTATGGATGAGCCGCATTATGCGATTACAAACAACCCTATCCAATTGGATTCCTTAAGATTTACAAATGACACCGACAAAGAATGGGGGTTGATTTTTTCAGCGGGGAAAGGAACAAAAAAAATTAGTCAAGGTGCCAAAATATTGTCATACACAGTATCAGGACTTAAAAATGGTGGGGATTACAAGGTAGCTATTGAGTATTGCAATCCATTGGCTTATTCATATTTGAACACTTCCAGTTCTAACAATGCGCCACATTTGGTCAACAATTATCGCTCGACATTAAAAGTGGGAGTCAATAACACAGAAACGAGCAGTGGAAAAAAGTTGACGCCGTTACCTGGCAAATCCGGAACTTGTCTTTTATCAATAATCGAGTCACAAACAGAAGGGCAAACGGAGCAGGAATATATCACCCCCATAACAGACAATAAGTTGACTGTTAATGTTTACATAGATAACATGGGGGATGGGGAAGCTTTGATGATAAAAAGCATTAAAGTATACGCAGAACCCGAGCACAGACCTGAGGTCGAAGACATAACAATAGCTCCATTCTGCGAGTCTGACCCTCAAAGAGCGACTATTTTGGATTCAACTTTGGCTACTATTTCTTCTACTTACGATATCACATGGTACAGAGACACTACTATTCCGATAAAAATAGATAAGCCTGATGTGAATAACGCCTGGGCCAGCTATGAACCTTATGTCTATTATTTCACGGTTACGGACAAGGAGACTAAGGCTGTAAGTAAATATTATACCTTCACATTCACCGTCAAAGAGACGCCCAGTGAAATTTTGAGTCAAATAGATCCATTCTGTGAATATATCGATGGCATTATTTCATCTTCGATTGATGCCACGACAGCACCTATATTACCTATCAGTACTAAAGGATATGATGTGAATTGGTATAAATCTCCTACCATTTCTTCTGCCAACATGGCAAATACTGATCTTTCCACTTTGCCCGGCAGCACAACACCTTATACATATTATTACGCTTTGTCTTTGAATGGTTGCACAAGCGAACCAGAAGAGTATGACTTTATCGTTAGACCTCTGGTCAAGCAGAATGTGATAAAGGATAATGAATGTGACAAGACGACACTTACAGTTTTAACAGAACCTTCCGACGCAATCTCTACATGGAGCAACGGGACGGAAGACAAGTCTCTCGTCTTCACAACTGAATCGGATGCTGTTGGCACTTATTCCGTCATTTCCAAAATAAAAGGCTATTGTGAAAGCGAACCGAAGAGCATCAATTCTGATTTCTACAAAACACCTGATGCTTTGGATAATTATTCTGTGCAATATCTAAAGGCAGAAGGACGTGCAACGGATGGAGTTTTCGCAACGGATAAATTACTCTCTGTAGTAGCAAGCAGAGCGGATGATAATGCTACGGTCAAATGGATTGGACAGTCAGATTCTCCGACACTTCCGTCTGATATCAACAATGCTTCAGACACACCAGCAAATCCTAAGGCAGACGACGTGAACGATTCGAAAGATGAGACATATTATTATTTTATACATCAGCAAATCACTTATTCTTCTACGATATCTTGCCCAAGTAAACTTTCTACAGTAGAGGTGAAAATATTAGGTGCTCCTTGTCCTGAAGTCACCCCAGTTTCCTACTGCTTGAATGACACACCTGATCCAATTACATCTTTTGCTGCAACTACTACAGGTGGACCAACTGATACAAAAACATACTCTTTGGTATGGTACGCTTCTGAAGAAGATTATCCAGCTAATCCATTGGATGCAGCCCCTACAATCACGACCGATAACGCAGGTATGAAATCATACTACGTCGCTCAATGGGATGATGCCAATCACAACAACATCAGTTCTTTGCGACATGTGGATGTCACTACTTATGGTGTGCTTCAGCCATCTGTTCAGACACCAATAAACTATTGTTTGAACGAAAATGCATCTCCGTTGACGGCAGTTGCCACCACAAGTGCAAATGAATATTACGTGTCAAATGGATTCTTGTGGGGTGAAGATAATCCTACGACAACCGCTCCTACACCAAACTCAGCTTCTGTTGGTTCTGAAACTTATACGGTGCGTGCCACTTACACAACAGCTACATTATTCTGTAAGAGTGAACCGGTTGAACTCACTGTCTCAGTTTCTAAATCTGAGGCACCGTCTCCTATAGCCATTCAGTATATAAAAGCAGATGCAAGCGACGGAAAGATATTCCCTGCCATCAATGAAGCCAAGAATCCATGGGTGGAAGAATCTGGTTACACATACTACTACTCTGGCATGACTGAAAATACAGAGGCGGATGCAGTTGAAAATTACAAGGAAGGAACAATTCCAACTCCTGTTTATAATACAGCTTTATTAAATGGAGGATCTAAAGAATTGTATTACTATGTATATCGTATTGACAATAGTAATAGCTGTCCAAGTGACACTGTGAAGATTACCGTGAAGATAAATGATGTATTATCACCTAAGGTAAAGGACGTCTTTGTCTGCGAGGGTAACGCAGTGCCAGAACTGGAAGCAGGCATATCCATCATGAAAGGTTCTGGCAAAACTGAATCTGAATATAGTTTGAGGTGGTATGGGGCAGATGATCCAAGAGACTCTAACAATCCAACGCCTCTAAACAGCGTAAGTCAAACAACATTCTCAACAGGCATCACCTCGGCGATTGCCGTTGATAATGCAAAGACAACAACTCAATATTACGTAACACAAAAAGATAATACAACGGGAGCAGAAAGCGATCCTTCTGTAATCAACGTTGTCGTCTTACCAAAACCAGTGATAGTGTCTAATGATGTCACTGCCAAATACGGAGAGAAAGTTGATTTGAACGAATGGTTTGAAATCACAAACTCATCCGAAGTTGGTGCCACAACTTCCATTTATGAGAAAGGTTCAAATATAGTAGAAAATTCAGGAATATATTCGTTCACAGTGGCTTATCCAGTTGACTATAAAAGACCTCAATACATAGTGGATGATGACCAATGCATTAGTGACAACGCTTCTATATCTGTCGTTATCGAGAGACAAGACAGTATACATAAAGACAAATTTGAACCAGAACTCCATATTCCTAACTATTTCTCTCCAAATGGAGATGGAGTGAACGACAAATGGACGATAGAAGCACTAAAAGAGGCCTATCCAAAATCTCAGGTTCAAATCTATAACGAAATTGGCAAACTAATAATAGAATATCTTGGTAAAGATTTCGACGGTTGGGATGGAACATACCTTGGACAGCCAATGCCTTCTTCAGACTACTGGTATAAAATTTATATCGAAGAAAAAAGAACATATTTATTTGGCCACTTTACACTAATTCGATAACTGAATTTGTAAAAAACAGCAAGTGTAAAAAGCCACTAAAAAAGAAAATTGCGAGGGTTCAAATCTGATTGGTTTTGGACCCTTGTTTCTTTGTAAAGCAAGTTGAAGCAAACACTTACAAATTAGTTTTTTGACCGCTCATTCTCTGTGTTCGTGAAAAATGTAGATAGTCATGCCCTTCACAATCATTGTAAAATCAGTTATAAAACCAGACAGGAACTTTTATTTGTCCACAAAACTCCAATGACATTTGTTTTTTGATTACCTTTGCGGACGTTTTGCCATACCATTAAATCCATAAGATACGTATGGGCAAAATATCAGCTAAATAAATCCCGTCAATGAGCATAAAATAAACTCTGACAAAATGGAATACCTACCCAAAGATCCAGCCATATTAGTTTCGAGCGTCAACATGCTTCTTAGAGACGAAGAGTTTGACACTTTGGAATCATTATGCTATAATTTTGGAAACGATCCGGATAAGATAAAAGACTATTTATACGGACATGGATTTGTGTACGACGAAAATCAAAGACAATTCCGTCCGATTGGTTACGACAAATAAGAATGATAACGAAAGAAAGTATCGAGACTGCATACAGTTTCTTGCATCAGAAACAGAGAATATACATTCATTCCACGCTCGACTGGCAGAAAGACGACATTGAAATCGCCATCGCCGACTATGCAGACGGAATGAACAAAGAGCTGTTGGATATGATCTCCAATGGCAGGACAGACTTTCTCAAAGATCACAATATGTTTGCTGAAGACATAGCAAAAGCTGTTGAAATAATGGAAAAAATGTTGTAGTCAAAAGCCAAAATCACGACAAAAACCGAACTTAATCGAAAAGACTTATCAACAATATCACTTAAAAAGTGAAAAAACAAAACGAAAATTTAGTAATAAGAAAAAAGATTTGTAATTTTGCAAACCAAATGAAAGCCATGGATAGATTTATCATAGACTTGAAGCATCTCGAGAAAGGAGTTTACAACTATCACTTTTCGATGACCGATGAGGATTTCGAGACGATAGGAGGCTCAGAGTTTCAAAGAGGAGATGTGGAAGTCGACGTGGAGATGAGAGTCTCATCGGGAGATTCTTTTTCATTCGACTTTGAGATAGATGGCACGGTGATTGTACCCTGCGACAGATGTCTTGAAGATATGGAGCAAGAAATTTCCACAGACGGTCATTTCGACGCCAAGTTTGGCGACGGCGAATCAGATGATGAGCTGATATACATTTCTGAAATCGACCAGAAGATTGACCTTTCATGGCACATATACGAGTTTATTGCTCTCGCAATTCCGATTCGCCACGTTCATGAAGACGGCGAATGCGATGAAGTAATGGCTGATGAATTTAGAAAGCACGAGTGTTTCGAAAGCGGCGAAGATGATGAGGATAGCGAGTCTGCCGACCTGGCAAGTGATACGGCAGCAGGTGAGAAGGAGATTGATCCGCGTTGGGAAGCACTGAAAAATTTTAAAATAAAATAACATTAAATAATAAAGCAAAATGGCACATCCTAAGAGACGTCAGGGAAAGACAAGAGGAGCAAAGAGAAGAACTCACTACAAGGCAGTAGCACCAACACTTGCTGTTTGTCCTAACTGTGGTTCATTGCACATCTTCCACACTGTATGTGGTGAGTGTGGTTACTACCGTGGTAAGGTAGCAATCGAAAAAGCAGTAGAGGAGTAAAAACTTTTGCTTATCGAAAATAAATACCCCGAGAGATTTTCTACTCGGGGTTTTTATGTTTAATGCAAATATTTGTCGTGCCGATGTCTCGTCAAATATTCACCAATTAAATTCAACATGGTTCGTCTTCTTCTTTGCCGACATGGCCAGACGGAATGGAATGTGGCTCACAGATTTCAAGGTCAAAGCAATTCCGACCTCACCCCACTTGGCAAACGTCAAGCAGTAAGACTGGGAGAAAGGCTCGACGGCATCAATATCGACGCTGTATATAGCAGTTCTCTGCCTCGTGCGTTGGATACAGCACGACTTGTGGTTGGCAACCGTGGATTCGACATCATTCCCGTCGACGAGCTGAAAGAGATTTATCTTGGCAAACTTGAAGGATTGTCTTTCGAAGAGGGCGAACGTCTTTACCCAGATGAAATGGCACATTTCTGGGATCTCACCTCAAACACATATGAACGTGAGTCTGTTGGCGACGTGATGCGTCGTGCATCCAAAGCCATCGAAGAGATTGCGGGAAAGCATCCAAATCAGACTGTGCTCATCGTCACTCATGGCGTAGTGCTCCGTTCCCTCTACGTCTACTTCAAACGCTGGGATATGAAGGACGCTTCCAACCAGCCCAAACCACAAAGCACTTGCCTTTGCGACATTCGTAAAGAGGCTGGAATATGGGACATCGAAATGTGGAACGACACAGAGCATCTGAAGGATTTGCAGACTCTCTAACAAAACTTTTCATAAAGAAGAATAGTCAATCAATCCCATGATCGTAGGGGCAGGTTTCAATCCTGTCTGGCATCTGAGGAATTCGTCTGAAAGACGATACAGAGCAAAGCGAGAATAACCCGTGACAACGTCTCGGGATGGTGCAACAATGCCATGAAATTTTGCCTGAAAGGCAATACAATAGATACAGCTTTTTCCGTCTCGTTTCCTCAAAAGACCGTAGACTTTCTCAGGGATTTATATCCTCTGTGTTTTTATATGTGCTCGCCTACGGCTCGCACTAAGGAAGGGATTAGGGCGTTCCGCCCTTAACAATCCTCATTTATGACACTCCAACTATAATTTTTTTCCAGCTATAACATCCTTCTATTTCGCCGAATTGACATTAATTTACGTGGTCAGTTTCAAAATTTACGCCATTTTTAAAACTATCAGTTTCAATTTTACGCCAAAATCGAAACTCTATGTTTTAAATTTACGCCATTTTTAAAACTTTTCCTTAATTTTGCAAAAAATCATACTAATTATGAAAGCGAGATATATCTGCAACGACTTGAAAAAGACATCCAAAAGTCTGAATGGAAGAATACTTGTGTTGACAGGAGCAAGGCAAACAGGCAAAACAACCATCGCGAAAACGCTCTTTGAAGACTATGAGTATCTTTCCATAGAGGATCCTGTTTTGTCACAAGCATTATCTCAATTATCGTCAAAACAATGGAAAACAAATTATCCCAAAGCTGTACTAGACGAAGTGCAAAAAACGCCCAACCTTATCAGAAGCATCAAATCTGTTTACGACCAATGGGATGAACCTAGATACATATTGCTGGGATCAAGCCAACTTTTGCTGCTAAAAAACGTAAAAGAGAGTTTGGCCGGCAGATGCGTCATAAAAGAGATGTATCCACTAACTCTTCCTGAATTGAGGACAAACTCGTTCGATGAATTGGTGGACGAATCAATACTTCAAAAAGTGTTGATAAATGGAGAAGTTTTTCCATTGTTGCCTTCATTTGTTTTAGACTCCAAGCATGCGGAGAAAATGAACGCATGGAATCATTATTTGAAATTCGGTGGTTATCCAGCACTTGTAAACGAAGAAAGATCTACAAAAGATAAATATGAGTGGTTGGCCGGCTACGTCAGAACCTATCTCGAGAGAGATGTGCGTGATTTAGCAGCAATAAACGACTTGGAACCATACACTAAACTACAAAAAGTGTTGGCTTTGCAAACAGGCAGTCTATGCAACATCTCGTCGCTATCTACAAAAGTGGCAGTCAGTACGCCCACGGTAAAAAAATATTTGCAATATCTTTCTCTTAGTTATCAAACCCTGTCGTTGCCATCGTGGGAGAAAAACGAGTCGAAACGACTGGTGAAGACACCTAAAGTACATTTCCTCGATTATGGTGTAGTCCAGGCTGTTTTAGGGAAGCAGGCGATGCCAAATGGGAATGAGTTTGAAAGTTTAATCGTATCGGAGATATACAAGCAGGCAAAACAACTGGACATTAATGTCAATTTCTACCATCTTCGCACTGCAGACGGCAGAGAGGTGGATCTGCTCGTCGAGACAGAACATGGATATTATGCATTTGAAGTCAAACAGGCAGACCATGTTGCAAATACGGACGCAAGACATCTGCGTGATTTATCGGAAATTCTAAACGACAAACCTTTAATCCATAGTTTTGTGCTGAGTAATGATATTGAGACTAAAGAACTTGGTGAGAATATAACTGCAGTTCACGCTGCCTATTTCCTAGGTTGAAGGAAATGTCTCAATTTCCAACCCCATTATAGCCAAATTCAGTAAATTTGTTTGTACCTTTGAACACTCAAAGTATAGTTTAGTTATGGCAGACAGCGGATTCATATCTATCAAAGGTGCGCGAGTGCACAACCTTAAGGATATAGATATCAAAATACCTCGTAATAAACTGGTGGTGATCACCGGACTTTCTGGTTCTGGAAAATCATCGCTTGCTTTCGATACTCTCTATGCAGAAGGTCAACGCCGATATGTGGAGAGTCTTTCGTCGTACGCACGACAGTTCTTGGGCAGAATGAGCAAACCAGAGGTGGACTATATCAAAGGTCTTCCTCCGGCAATCGCTATAGAGCAGAAAGTCAGCACAAGAAATCCTCGCTCCACCGTCGGCACATCTACTGAGATCTACGAATATATCAAGCTCCTGTTTGCCCGCATCGGGCGCACGTTCTCCCCTGTTTCTGGAGAGGAGGTTAAACGTCATCAGGTGTCGGACATCGTGGATTATATTCTTTCTGCTGACGACGGCACAAAAGGTATGATTCTGTCGTCTCTTTCCAATGATAATCTTGTGGAGACGGTGGAGAAAGCCAAATTAGAAGGTTTCGCACGTCTGCTTGTTGATGGCAGCGTCGTCAAGATAACAGACTTCACCGCAGAAATGGCAAAAAGCTGCAAAGAGGTCTACATCGTTGTGGACAGATATGTGGTACGACACGACAACGAGACAAAAAACCGTGTTTCAGACTCTGTTCAGACTGCATTGTGGCAGGGCGACGGAGCGTCTTGCCAAATATTGGTCTACACTCCTGAGGGAGAGGTGATGAAGCAGTTCAGCACCAAATTCGAAGCAGACGGAATCACTTTCGACGAGCCAACAGAACTGATGTTCAGTTTCAACTCACCATACGGAGCATGTCCTGTGTGTGAAGGATTCGGACGTGTGGTAGGCATCGACGAAGACCTAGTTGTACCAGACAAAACGCTGTCCGTATACCAAGGAGCAGTGATGTGCTGGAGAGGAGAGAAAATGGGAGAATGGCTGCAAGACTTCATCTTCCACGCAGAAGCAATCAAATTTCCTATACACAAGCCATATTTCCAACTTACAACAGAAGAGAAAAACAAACTTTGGCATGGCACCCAACTCACACATGGAATCGACGATTTCTTCAAATTTGTAGAGTCGCAGCAATATAAGATACAATACCGTGTGATGCTTGCGCGCTACCGAGGCAAGACAATCTGTCCTAAATGTGGAGGCACGCGTCTGAAGGAGAACGCTTCGTGGGTGAAGGTTTCAGGAAAGAGCATCACAGAACTGGTGGATATGCCAGTGTCGGAATTGAAAACATTCTTCGACAACATCCAACTGACAGAGCATGAGCAGTTAATCGCCAAACGTCTGTTGGTAGAAATAAAAAACCGTCTCACTTTCTTGGTAGACGTGGGGTTGGGCTACCTGACTTTGAACCGTCTTTCCAACTCGCTTTCCGGTGGTGAGAGCCAGAGAATCAACCTTGTCACTTCATTGGGAAGCAGCCTTGTCGGCTCACTATACATTCTGGATGAGCCAAGTATAGGTCTGCACAGCCGAGATACAGAGCGTTTGATTTCAGTTTTGCGTAGTCTGCAAAAACTAGGCAACACGGTGGTAGTGGTGGAACACGACGAAGAGATCATGCGTGCTGCCGACTATATCATAGACATTGGTCCGGAATCAGGACGCAATGGTGGCAAAGTGGTGTTCGAAGGCTCTCCAGAAGATATCAAAAAAGCAAAGCAGCAAGACGGGCTTCACAGCTACACAATAGACTATCTTAACGGAGTCGAAAAAATATCTGTTCCACAATTCCGTCGACCTTGGAATAATTACATAGAGATCAAAGGAGCTTTGCAGCACAACCTTAAAGGCTTCGACGTGAAATTTCCGCTCAACGTGATGACTGTGGTGACCGGTCCGAGCGGTTCTGGAAAATCCTCTCTTGTGAGAGACATCTTCTATCTTTCACTAAAGAGAGAATTGGATGAATCGGAAGAAAAACCAGGATTACACTCATCAATCAGTGGAGCCACAGATATGGTGAAAGATGTGAATTTTGTAGACCAGAACCCGATTGGCAAATCATCACGCTCGAATCCGGTGACATACGTAAAAGCATACGATGAAATTCGTAAGCTATACGCAGACCAACAGTTGTCTAAGCAGATGGGCTACCGCAGCGCACATTTCTCATTCAACACAGAAGGAGGAAGATGCGACGAATGTCAGGGAGAAGGCACAACAACCATCGAGATGCAATTTATGGCGGACTTGGTGTTGCCATGTGAAAGCTGTAAAGGAAAGCGTTTCAAACCAGATATTTTGGAGGTGCGCTACAGAGGCAAGAACATCTACGACGTGCTTGAGATGACCATCAACCAAGCAGTGGAATTCTTCTCAGAGAAGATGGAGTCGACGGAGAAAAAAATCGTCAAGAGATTGAAATCACTGCAGGATGTAGGTTTGGGATACATCAAACTTGGTCAAGCCTCATCCACATTGTCGGGCGGAGAGAGCCAACGTGTCAAACTTGCCGCCATATTGGCAGAAGAAAAGGCACAACCAACAGTGTTCATCTTCGACGAGCCGACAACAGGACTTCACTTCCACGACATCAAGACACTGCTGAAAGCATTCGACGCATTGATTGAGAAAGGACATACCGTCGTCATCATCGAGCATAACATGGATGTGATCAAATGCGCGGACCACGTGATAGATATCGGTCCGGACGGTGGAGATCAGGGAGGTGAACTTGTGTTTGCAGGCACTCCAGAAGAGCTTATAAAAAATGAAAGGTCATTCACCGCAAAATGTCTGAAAGCAAAATTTGCCAACGACGGATTGATATTTTAATTCGTAATGCATAATTTGTCGTCAAGCAATTCCATCATAATAAAGGCGGGGCATCTCCCCGTCTTTATTTTTCTCATATTTCTTTTGCTTTAACAAACATGTAAAATGTTTCTATAATTTATATCTTTGCAAAAACCAATAGAAGTATGGCAGAAAAGAATCTATACATAATAAGCGGATGTAACGGAGCAGGAAAAACAACTGCTTCATATAGTGTTTTGCCAAAACTTCTGGACTGCAAACAGTTTGTCAACGCAGACGAGATAGCCAAAGGATTATCACCTTTCTGTCCAGAAAGCGTTGCGATTCAATCTGGCAAACTGATGCTACTGCGTATTGAGGAACTGCTTTCCGCTGACGAAACTTTTTCTATCGAGACCACTTTAGCAACCAGATCCTATTCTGAATTAGTAAAAAGGGCTCAAGAAAAAGGATATAAAGTCACTTTGCTTTATTTCTGGTTAAGCTCTCCAGAATTAGCAGTCGAACGTGTTGCGAGAAGAGTGAGCGAAGGAGGTCATAACATTCCTAAAGACGTCATTTACAGAAGATACGAGAAAGGATTGAAAAACCTGTTTGACATCTTCATCCCCATCGTCGATTCATGGATGATTGTAGACAATGGCGTTGAGCCTCGAGAACTGATTGCTGAGGGAGGCATAAACGAAATCAATATTTGTTGTGTAGAAAAATTTGAAAAGATTAGAAATCATGAAAAATAATCCGACATTAGAAAAAATAAAAGCCGCTCTTAAAATTGCAGAAATCGAATTTCTGAAGAAAAAAGCAGCCAACAACGAGACGCTGATTCTTTCTGATAAGGACGGCAACATCGTGGAAATACCTGCAAAGGAATTACTAAAAAAACGAAATCTTTAACAATTAATAAATCGTAAAGACGGGACATCTCCCCCGTCTTTCTTTTTTGCTGATCTGCAACAGGCAATTGGGGTGATGGCGAGTTTTTTGGATTACATTCCGAAAAAGTAGCGATATTTTCGGAATTAATTCCAAAAAAGTGGCGAGTTTTTCGGAATAGGCATGAAATTTCATTTTGAAAAGTTTCTAGGAATCCAATAACACAGATATTTCCTATATTTGTAAAAGCTATCATGTAAATTCAAAACGCATAAACGTGCGTATATTATATTAGCAAAAAAATGTCACGTCACGTAATCATAATAGGAAACGGATTCGACTTATTTCTTGGCAGAAAAACCAAGTACAGCGATTTCTACAAGAGCGATATCTATTGCCCTAAGGATTATCCTGCGCCTTTGATTGACTATCTTAATCAGTGGCAGCCGACGAGGGGATTGAGTGATGTCAAATGGTTTGACTTCGAAACAGAGCTATATAATTATTCACAAATAAATCACGACATCAAAGATCCCATAAGTCAGGAAGAGCATAAAGTCCTTGCATTTATAAAGGAACGGAATTGTCCGGTAAGTGCAAATGAGATAAGTGACTTTCTATACGTGCCATCCAACGAATCTGGCGAAGTTTACGTATTATACAACAATCCAGAAGTGGAGATACGCGAACTTTTCCTAAAGCAAACTGTTTGCAATTTGGAAAAGATGGTGGAGAGACATCTTCTTTCCCAAACCGAAGACTTGAAACTTTATTATCTGAAGGATCCTGTCTACGCTGAATCCAAAGAGGTCAGAGACAAAGAGGCTTTTAAAAAGATCAAGAGTGGACTCCGAGATTACCTGCTCAGCCAGCCGTTTTCCCATACAAATGATGAAGCGTTGAGGAATCGTCTGAATTCAATTTTCGAAATGGACAAGTTTGATCAAATTGAGGTGTTTACATTCAATTACACAGATGTCCCATGGCCAGAGAAAGCAGATGTCCAATATGTCCACGGAAAAATCAAGGATGACACGATTGTGATTGGAACTAAAGAGTATAATGAGACAAACAACTCTTACAAATTTCTTCAAAAGGCGATGGACGACAACTTCAATCCACCCGCTATCATCGACTCCTTGCTCACGCTGGGCAATGGCGACAAAGTGACATTTTTCGGCCATTCTCTCGGAGAAAACGACCAACAGTATTTCAGAGACTTTATCCAAGCAAGAAGCTCAGGTGTGACATACAAGAATCTGACTATCGAGTTTGTCCTGAAATCACTTAACGACAAGCAGTACACCAAAATGGCGATTCAAGACATGTCTAACTATCAGCTCACGTCGTTCCAATCAAAGAACAAAGTGATTTTCAAATCGTCGGAAGATTTGTGATAAAAAAATAGTGACGTCACATTGTGGTGCCACTATATGATTCATCATAATGTCTTTTCTATTCAATTCTGTAAGACACACCCAAAGAGAAGAAAATAGGATACATCTTGAACGTGATCGTTTCAAAATCAGCCGCAAAGACGCTGCCAAATCCATAATCAAGATTGGCAAACACTCCAAAATTATTCTTTATCTCGAAATCAGCCGCCACTTCAGCTCCTATACAGGTTTTCTTCACATCTTCAGAAAAATCATACGTCGCTTTAGAACCGTCGCTGAAAATAATCTTCTGCCCCGTCGGCGTATTCTCACGCAAATATCCGTCGTAAACCTCTCCCTTAAATTCTCTGTGAAGATTAATCTGGATATATGGGCCGACACGTAAATCAAGGCGAGAATTGACTCTTGCCATAAATTCAATCGGTATTTTGACGGAGATGAGTTTGGCTTCAGTCTTATCAACACCTGTGAAATAGCCGCTTATATAGTCGCCACCCTGCTCTATACTCATGTGGTAGTTTTTCACCCTTGCCTCCACATTCATGCCTTCAATCGCAAGTCTTTCGCCAAAATAGAATCCAAACCTCTCCTTAAACAGTTTGTATCCATAGAATTCCTGCATGAAGGCTCCATTCGGACTGAATGTCATCATCTCACGGATTTCCGCCGACAATGGCACCGGTGTGATTCCACCTATTGTGAATCCAAGTCGGCAGCCATATCCCCAGCCATTCCAATCACGCTGTCTTACCGATTTCGAATCTTCATTCATGAGTGAATCTTGCCTCTGTGTCTCATTTTCAGCTGATGCCGAGAATGTGGAGGACAGCAGCGTCGCCACAAAGAATATGATATTGATATATTTATTCTTCATCTTCATTACAAATTAATCGTACTTCATCAATAGTAAATGTACTGCCCACAGCACCTGAGAACTCTCCACCAGCAAAACTTGATGTGAAAACTATGGCAAAATTGTAGCCTCTGTTCTTCAAACGAGCATCATCTATCTCCTCCAAATATTCAAACGGAATGTTTATTTCCGTCCACTTGTCGGCAGAAATACTTTTTGCCTTCGACTCACTCAAAAATGCACGTGCCACGATATTCGGATTTGTCTTGCCATCATCACCACGAAGAGTGACTTCATTTCCGTTTGAATCCGTGTTTTTATATAACACCGCATACATATCAGGATAATCCACCATACCTGACACCTCAGTAGACTTACGTTTGTATTTGTCGCCCGGCTTATATTTGGCCATAAACTTGATCCTCATCGGACGCAACTGGAATGGTTTGCCGAACAATGTGGCAGCCATCGCGTCTTTCAAAGCCTGACTCACTTCAAAAGATCCGACGAACAAATTTCCAGCAGCAATCGGCATTCCCACCATCTCTCCAAACATACCTGTAGATCGGGTGACGAGAGTAACCGCGTCGCCAGCATAACCATTCTCATCTACTATTGTAGGATACTCATTGGGTTTGGCTGTCGACTTGCTCAGCTTAAATCCTGGATTGCCCGATGCCCAATAGTTGGCATCATCGCCGTTAAGCCAAATGCTATATTTTCCATCCTTGTCCAAACTATGATCCTCAAAATTAAACTCTATGATTTTCTTCTCACTCGTGAATGATTCTTCCGGTACAGAGAAGGATATCGTGTAAATACGGCTCCAATTTCCATCCTCACTTTTAGTCAATATTCTGATATTATCCGACTTATATCCAGAAATATTATTGAAAGTAGCGCCATCCGTAAGAACGTACTCTATACGCATCAACGACAAATCCGCATTCGACCGCACCTCAAACTTGATCACGCTGTCGGCAGGAGGCACAATCATAATTGAATCGGAAAGACGATAGAACAATGAGTCTGGATTCGGATAATGAATTATAATCTTTTCTATGTCACATTCTGAATTTGGAAGTTCATCTTTCACACACGAAGAAGCCCCCAAAGCAAACAGACCGAACGCAGAAATAAGACGTCCGAAATGTTTAATTGTCTTTTTTACCATATCCTCTAATATTAACCTTCAGACGCAAAGTTAATTATTTTATGGACAGAGGCAAAATATTCCTCCTCTTAGATACTTTTTCGACCATCATCACACCAGAAGCCAATAAAAAATCTATATTTGCAGTGTCTGGAATACGAAAATTATGTCAAAGTCAATGAAATGTCTACTCTACCACATAATCGCATTGTCGTCTCTCTGCTGTATCAATGCTTGCACGCAGGCCCAGGAATCCAAAAGCGTCATTCCCACTGAGAAAGCAGACAGCATTCCATCCACAACAGAGATTCCGTCAGGTGTGAGAGCATTATTGGCATCTTATCCAGATTTCATAAAAAGTTATTCCGACGGGAAACTGACTCTTTCAAATGGTGAAGAAGTCATCTACGACGACAAAAAGGAAAAAACATTCACGGAACGGATGGACAATGCCGACATAGAAGACATGTTCACCCAACCATACGACACAAGTGTATGGTTGCCATCAAGAAATTATGATCCAGGAAGAATACGTAATGAAAAACTCATGAAGTATATGTATGGAGCGACGGCTCAAGAGGTCTCAAAAAAATTGGTGAAAGTAAAATGGTTCGGCCAGCAATTGCCATTCACTAAGGAGAACGGAGCCGCAGACAGTCTGCGTGCTGTAGAAAAAGAGTTGTCTGCTCTTCCTGCAAGTTATCGCAAATATTTCGACCAGTCGTCCACATTCAACTGGAGAAAAGTGAGAGGAAGCAATCGGTTAAGCGCACATAGTTACGGAATAGCTATAGACATCTGCACCAAATATTCTGACTTCTGGAGATGGAAGAATCCAGGGAAAGAAGAGACAGACGAGATCACCTACGTCAACCGTATTCCTAAAGAAATAATCAGGATTTTCGAGAAACACGGATTCATTTCCGGAGCACGCTGGTATCACTACGACACCATGCACTTTGAATTCAGACCGGATTTGATACATTACAGTCGTAAAACAAAATAAAAACAGACAGCTATGAATAACACACCCAATAAATTATATGCTATTTTGTTGTTGGCAATCGGACTGTTCAACGAATGTAGCGTTGCGGCAGACAACCAACAATGCAAGCAACAACAAAATCAAGAGGCATCCGAACCTGAAATACAAGAGAGGCCATTCAGTAATTTCACCATCAATCTTGATGGCGACAAGATACTTACTCGATTCGTGAACAACGACACAAACTGGGTAAGACCATACGACACAGATTACGCACGGTGGTTGCTCGACCGTAAGCTTTTTCCCTCCGATCACAAAGTGAGATATTACAATGGAGAAGAAAAGCAAAACAACGGCGGACGAAATAAGATAATATCTGTTGGAGTGTTAAAATATGACCTTGTCGGCACATTTTCAAAAAACAAAGAGCAACCCGCCGACCTGCAACAATGTGCGGATGCCTGCATACGATTATGGGCAGAGTATTTATGGGAACATAAGATGTATGATAAGATCCACTTCAAAAATGCCCCTGGATTTGTGTTCTATTACAAAAAATGGGCAGAAGGCTATCGAGTTCACTTCGACAAGAATTGGAAAGCATCGTGGAGCAAAGACGCAGGTGTGGACTATAGTTACACTACATTTCGCAAATATCTGTCACTTGTATTCACCTATTGTGGCACAGCGACTTTAGCAAAGGAGATGATGACCGTGAAATCAACAGACATTCAGCCGGGAGATATTCTTATTTGGGGAGGCAGTCCGGGTCATGCTGTCACAGTGATGGATGTGCTACGTAACAAGCAGACAGGGAAACTGAAAGTAATGTTCAGCCAAAGCTATATGCCAGCACAGGAGATTGAAATCCTCGCCAACAACGAAGATCATTACCGTTGGACTGATAACTGGACAAAAGGAATGTGGTTTTCTCCATGGTTTGAAATCGACGAAGAGAAATCTCCAGTGATCAACACTCCACAATGGACATTCGACCTATCTGACGGAGCCAAGTTTGTGAGATGGAGAGACAGATAAAAAGGAGGGTGTATCAAAACTCAATTTATCAAAAATCAAACTATCAAAATGTAAGTTGATTTTTAAATTCTCCAAAAATATAGCCGTTTCAG